>OMCC01000176.1_pt1 | contig 47158 bp, 41 predicted proteins | sample 1674161 | NCBI WGS metagenome assembly OMCC01 (sample SAMEA103958149, study PRJEB25191) | human gut metagenome | biome: human-associated habitat [ENVO:00009003]; feature: intestine environment [ENVO:2100002]; material: feces | place: Germany | collected 2013/2015 | reverse complement strand
GATGCCGGTTACCCGCGACAAGACGGAAAGACCCCATGGAGCTTTACTGTAGCCTGATATTGGGTTTCGGTGTTGCATGCACAGGATAGATGGGACACTGGGAAGGCAGTGCTTTGGCATTGCTGGAGTGGACGTTGGGATACCATCCTTGCGACATTGGAATTCTAACCTGCGCCTCTGAATCGAGGCGGGGGACATTGTCAGGTGGGCAGTTTGACTGGGGCGGTCGCCTCCTAAAAAGTAGCGGAGGCGTTCAAAGGTTCGTTCGATCTGGACGGAAACCAGATGATTGAGTGCAAACGCATAAACGAGCCTGACTGCGAGACTGACGGGTCGAGCAGAGACGAAAGTCGGAGTTAGTGATCCGGTGGTATGTGAGTGGAAATGCCATCGCTCAACGGATAAAAGTTACCCTGGGGATAACAGGCTGATCTCCCCCAAGAGTCCACATCGACGGGGAGGTTTGGCACCTCGATGTCGGCTCATCGCATCCTGGGGCTGAATTCGGTCCCAAGGGTTTGGCTGTTCGCCAATTAAAGCGGTACGCGAGCTGGGTTCAGAACGTCGTGAGACAGTTCGGTCCCTATCTGTCGTGGGCGCAGGATATTTGAAAGGCGCTGTCCCTAGTACGAGAGGACCGGGATGGACGAACCTCTGGTGCACCAGTTGTCACGCCAGTGGCACAGCTGGGCAGCTATGTTCGGATCGGATAAACGCTGAAAGCATCTAAGCGTGAAGCCGGCCTTAAGATAAGATATCCCACTGAGTCAATCAGGTAAGACCCCTTGAAGACTACAAGGTTGATAGGCACACAGTGTAAGCGGAGTGATCCGTTCAGCTAGCGTGTACTAATAGGTCGAGGGCTTGACCCCATCTTGATCAGATACTCTGTTTGCTAAGAAAGCAGTTCGATATTCAGTTTTGAGGGTACATCCTCAACAAAAGAGAAGCATGACAAGCGCCATGTGAATGGCCGGTGTCGATGACGGTGAGGTTCCACCTGTTCCCATTCCGAACACAGAAGTTAAGCTCACTTGTGCCGAAGATAGTTGGCTGGAAACGGCCTGTGAAAATAGGTAGATGCCGGCTTCTCTTTAAGCCCTGCTCAGATTTGAGCAGGGCTTTTTTGTTTATGTAGAGTGCCGGAAACGGAAAAGGACGGCAGAGGAAGGCGGCGGGCCGGACATGTCCGGCCCCTACAGGGATTCTTCGGAAAGCCTGTTACTGCCGCAAGCGGGTACAGCAGCCGGAGGAAGGAAACAATACGCCTGCAAGAGCGCCCGCCTTTACTTTTTCATTTATGCTGTTGACAAATCAAGAACTTTGCAGTATACTGGCAACTATTGTTGAGCAATCATGCAATGGTAGAAAGGGAAAGCAAAGTGAAAACGAAAGCAAACACGAAAAAGAAACTTCTAATCGCAGCGGGCGTAGTGGTCGTTGCGTTGGCTGCGGCGCTGGTATTTATCAGTAATTATCTGGTCAATTATGCGATTGGCCGCAGCGGCAACGGTGGTGACCGAGAGGTGGCACTGGAGGTGGATGCACCGGCGGACAGTGTTGAGGCGGTCATGGAGGACAACCGCGCGGCATATAAAAGTAAGATCGATACTTTCACGAAGGAACACCCTGGCCGGGATGTGACCCTGACTGCGGACGACGGCCTGACCTTGCACGGCGTTTACTACGCCAATGCAGAGACCGCTGACACGCACCGTTGGGCCCTTGTACTGCACGGATACCGCGGTGACTACACAGGCGCGCTGCAGTTGGCAGCGCCCTATTATGAAGCTGGCTATCAGGTGATCGCACCCGACCTGCGGGCTTGCGGCGAGAGCGAGGGCGACTATGTAGGCATGGGGTGGCTGGATCGCAAGGACATACTGCGCTGGATCGATTTCATCCTTGCGGACGACCCGCAGGCGAAAATTGTTATCCACGGCATCTCAATGGGAGCGGCTACAACGATGATGACGGCAGGGGAGAGCACACCCGACAATGTGAAAGCCTTCGTGGAGGACTGCGGCTACACCAGTGTGTGGGATATTTTTTCCAGTGAGTTGCAGCTGCGGTTCGGGCTGCCGGAGTTCCCGATTTTGTATACGGCCAGCGGTGTCGCCAGGCTGCGCGCAGGGTACAGCTTCACCGAGGCGAGCGCCCTTGCGCAGGTAGCGCGCTGCGAAAAGCCTATGCTTTTCATCCACGGCACGGCGGACGACTTCATCCCCTACGAGATGATGGATACACTGTACAGTGCCAAGCCCGGCGACAACAAGGCCGAGCTGACCGCTGAGGGCGCGGGCCACGGTGAAGCCATGTACGCGTTGGGGGACAGCTACTGGGATACGGTGTTTGATTTTATTGCGCCTTATATGGCGTAATGCGTCGGATTCGATAGGAAAAAGCGGCACGGCGAAGGCTGTGCCGCTTTTGTGCTGCCTGGGCAGGATACGGCGTACAATGCAGCAGGGGAGGGGTGAGAATGCAGTATACCGTTATCGAATTTTTCCAGTCGGAAACCGAGGAGGAGCGGCGGCGAAACCTTGAACGCCTTTTACAACAACTGCGGCCGATAAACGGCCCAAAGGACGGCGGCACCGATGCCCCCGCGTAAGGGCTGGGCGGCGGTCTACTGCCGCCTGAGCAAGGAGGACGAGGAAAAGACCGCGCGCGAGTCCGAGAGCATCCGCAACCAGCGGGCGCTGCTGCTGGCCTGGGCTGCGGAGCACGACTACCGCATTTATAGGGTATACACCGACGAGGACTACTCCGGCATTGACCGTGCGCGGCCCGGCTTCAACGCGATGCTGGCCGACGCGCGGGCGGGCAAATTTGAGGTCATTCTGGCAAAAACGCAGTCGCGGTTCACCCGTGACATGGAGTTGGTAGAAAAATATCTGCACGGACTGTTCCCGGAATGGGGCGTGCGGTTCATCGCGGTGCTGGACCATGTGGATACCTGCGACCCGGCAGGCAAAAAGGCACGCCAGATCAACGGACTTATCAATGAGTGGTACCTGGAGGATCTGTCCGGGAATGTGCGGGCTGTGCTGGACCACAAGCGGCGCAGCGGGAGCTACATTGCGAGCTTTGCGCTCTACGGCTACCGGAAGGATCCGCAGGATCACAGCCGTCTGCTCCCGGACGAACCCGCCGCGCAGGTCGTGCGGCAGATATTTGCGCTGTACCTGCAGGGAAACGGCGCGGGCAGGATCGCCCAGACCCTCAACGCGCAGGGCGTGCCGCCGCCGTCCGCCTACCGCGCGGTCAGTGCTGGCCAGCCGCGCCCCACGCCCGCGCCGCTGTGGTGCAAGGCAACGGTGCGGCGCATTCTGTCTACGCAGACCTACGCGGGCGATCTGGAGCAGGGCCGTGTGCGCAAGCTGAATTACAAGTCCCGCAGAGTCATCCGCCTGCCGCGGGAGGATTGGATCATCGTACCCGGCACCCACGTGCCGCTCATCAGCCGGGCGGATTTTGCAGCGGTGCAGGCGCGGCTGGCGGCGCATGGCGGACAGACAGCAGCAGCGCGCCACCCGCTGGCCGGGCTTGTCCGGTGCAGTGTCTGCGGAGGCAAGATGGAGTTGACCGGTGCGGCGGCGCGGCGGTACTTCCGCTGCCGCACGGCGCGCCGGAGCAAGACCGCCTGCCCGGGCCAGCCCTACTGGCCGCTGTGCGACGCCGAGGCGCTTGTCGAAAAGCAGTTGTCCCGTTATGCCGCTGCGCCGGGGCAGCTGACGCAGGACCAGGCCGCGGCCCTGCTGCAAAGCATTACCGTTTACCCGCCGCAGGACGGCACACGCCGTATAGAGCTGCGGTGGAGCTTTTAAATAGAAGTGCGCCGTGTGCCGGGTGCGCTATCCCAGGTAGGGTAGACCTCACTCGACGCGACGTTGGCGATATAGGACTGGAAGCTGACCGTTACGTTGCGGACGTTGGCCGACGGCTTGCCTAGGTGTACTGTGATCTTCTTCGGCACGACGATGCGGTTCAGCACGCTGCCGGGCAGCAGCTCCTCCGGCGCAGGGCCACTGCCGCCGTTCCCGGCAAAAAGGGTGTGCGGCGGGATCGTGACGATGTCGGTCTCGACCTCCCCCGTGCGGCTGACGGCGGAAGCGGGGGCCGCCCCTGCGGGCAGCAGGTTCAGCCGCGCCACGGTCTGCTGGGCGTCAAAGACCTGCACGCCGTTCAGAACAAGGGGCTGTCAGCCGTCCAATGCAGCTTCAATGCGGTAGAGTGCGTAGGGCTGCACCGTTGTGTTGGCGGCGTCCAAACTGTAGGCGGCATCGGGGGCGGGCAGGTCGGCGGCTTCGGCAAAGCCGTCCGCATCGGTGACGAGCCGGGCGCGCACGCTGCCGCCCGCATCCGTTACGGTCAGGGTCACGCCGGGCAGCGGCGCGGCCTGCCCGGCAGCAGAGGTATAGATCAGTATACTGCCTTTGGACATATAAAAACACCTCCTGCCCCACGCTATGCAAACGCGCACAACTGTGTTACAATGGGGGCAGGAGGAGCGATTATGGTATATCTTTCCGGGTTCCGGTTCCCAGACCGGGCACAAGAAGCGAACTACATGGCGTTCAGTCCGCGTGCGAGGCAGACCTGTTATGACTCGTACTATCCGTTTGGATTGTTCGAGGGCCGCACATTGCCCGAGCTGGATTTTCTTGAGATCACGATTCTGTACGGCGGCAATGGCAGCGGCAAGACGACCTTATTAAATGTAATGGCCGATGCCCTGCGGCTTTACCGCCGCGCAGAGTATAATCGCACGCCTTTTTTTGACGATTATGCGCGCCTGTGTGAGCCGCGGACTATGCGCCCCATACCCACGGGCAGCATGATTTTGACAAGCGACGATGTGTTTGATTATATGCTCGATCTGCGGGCGCTGAACGATGGCGTGGACATGCGGCGTGAGCAGATGTTTGCGGATTACAACGACCTTCGGCGGGAAAAGTTCCAGATGCACGGCATGAAGGACTATGACCGGCTCAAGCAGGTAAGCGCCGCGCGGCGATACAGCCAGTCCCAGATGGCACGCCGCACGTTGCCCGCCAATGTGCGCACCCGCTCCAACGGCGAGAGCGCATTGGCCGTGTTCAGCGAACGCATCCGCGAGAACGCGCTGTATCTGCTGGATGAGCCGGAAAACAGCCTTTCGCCTGCGCGGCAGCTGGAGCTTGCACGGTTTTTGCATGATTCGGCGCGGTTTTACAACTGCCAATTTATCATGGCGACACACTCGCCGTTTTTACTGGCGATGCCGGGGGCGCGGATTTACGATTTGGACAGCGAGCCTATCGCAACAAAGCGTTGGACGGAACTGGAAAACGTGCGGGCAACGTGGGAATTTTTCCAGAGCCACAAAGATGAATTTAAATAAAAACCGCCCGCAGGCGTGGTGCTAAACCATACCTGCGGGCGGTGGTGTTTATTTTAAGCAGCAGCTAGGAAATCAAGCCTTGTTGGCGGAGCCGAACAGCTCGATCTTCTCGCGGACGGTAGCCTTGATGGCCTCGGCGCCGGGAGCCAGCAGCTTGCGGGGGTCAAAGCCCTTGCCCTCGAGATCCTTGCCGGCCTCGATGTACTTGCGGGTAGCATCGGCAAAGCTCAGCTGGCACTCGGTATTGACGTTGATCTTGGAGACGCCCAGGGAGATGGCCTTCTTGATCATCTCGTCAGGGATGCCCGTGCCGCCGTGCAGGACCAGAGGAATGTTGTCGGTGGCGTTGTGGATCTTGTCCAGCGCGACAAAGTCCAGGCCCTTCCAGTTGGCGGGGTACTTGCCATGGATGTTGCCGATGCCGGCAGCCAGGAAGTCGATGCCCAGAGAAGCGATCTTGGCGCACTCAGCGGGGTCAGCGACCTCGCCCATGCCGATGACGCCGTCCTCCTCGCCACCGATGGAGCCGACCTCGGCCTCAATGGACAGACCGTGGTCATGGGCCAGGGCGACCAGCTCGGTGGTCTTGGCGACGTTCTCGTCGATGGAGTAGTGGCTGCCATCGAACATGATGGAGGTGAAGCCGGCGGCAACGCAGGCCTTCGCACCCTCATAGGTGCCGTGATCCAGATGCAGGGCAACGGGAACGGTGATGCCCAGGCTCTCGTCCATGGCCTTGACCATGGCAGCCACGGTCTTGAAGCCCGTCATATATTTGCCTGCGCCCTCAGAGACACCGAGGATGACAGGGGAGTTCATCTCCTGCGCAGTGAGCAGGATGCTCTTGGTCCACTCCAGGTTGTTGATGTTGAACTGACCGACTGCATAGTGGCCATCGCGCGCTTTCAGCAGCATATTGGTAGCATTTACCAGCATAGTTCATACCTCCACGTAAAACGTTATCAGTGGTTGACGTACCGAGGTCCGGTACGCCATCAAGTTTATTATAACCCGACTTTGACAAAAAATCAACAGGTTTTTTCGCTGCGGAGGATGTACTTTTGTCACCAGGGGGCAAAACCTGCGGAATTTGTGGCAAATTTGTAAATTCTGTCAGGGAACGGGGCGGAAAAGCAGCCAAAATCGGCATTATTCCAGATTGACAGCGCGGTTTATCCGGGCTGTTATGTGGAAAATTTCTCCACAACGGCTGTTGAAAACTCTGTGGAAACGGTGGAAAAGCCCATCACAAAGCAGGTTTTGCACACTTTCCACAGAGTTTTCAACAGGTGGAAAAGCGGTGCGTCCTCTACGCTTTGTATAAACAGCGCTGTTTCGACAAGGTGCAAAAGGCATTTGCACTTTTGGCGCATTTTGCCCGGCAAACTTGTAAAATTGCCGCCGCATGCGCCCAAAAGCTGTAAAAAAAGATGACAAATGCCCCTGCTTTGTGTTATACTGTTATCTGATTATAAAGCATAGTCGGTTACTGTCGGCTTATGGCCGATTTTACAAGCCAGATGGAGGATGCTATGGAAAGATTCGCCCGCGAGCAGGCGCCTGAGCGCGCCGAGCGCACCGATACCCTTGTGTGGGGCAAGAATGCCGTGACAGAGCTGCTCAAGAGCGGCGGCGCGGTGGATACGGTCTACCTGACGGACACGATGCCCCAGGCCGTGGCGGGCTACTACACAGCCCTGGCCAAGGAGAGCGGCGCGGTGGTCAAGCGGGTGCCGGGCAATAAGCTGCAGAAAATGTGCGGCACGCCGGACCACCAGGGGGTGGCCGCCCGCGCCGCCGAGGTCGAGTACGCCGCGCTGGACGATCTGTTCCGCGCCGCCGAGGCCAGGGGCGAGCAGCCCTTTCTGGTGCTGTGCGACGGCGTCGAGGACCCGCACAATCTGGGGGCCATCGTGCGCTCCGCCTACCTGTGCGGTGCGCACGGCGTGGTCATCCCCAAGCGCGGCGGCGTCGGCGTGACCGGCACGGTCATGAAGGCCAGTGCCGGTGCTGCGGCCCGTCTGCCCATTGCCCGCGTGTCCAACCTGGCCCAGGCTATCCGCACGATCAAGGAGCACAATATCTTCGTCTACTGCGCGGACCTCGGCGGTGCCCCGCTGGCAAAAACGGACCTGTCCGGCCCGGTGGCGCTGGTCCTGGGCAGTGAGGGCGGCGGCCCCGGTGCGCTGACCCGCAAGCTGTGTGACGCTGCCGTCACGCTGGAGATGGCCCCCGGCCAGGCTACCGGCGTTGACAGCTACAACGTCAGCGTTGCGGCGGGCATCCTGTGCTATGATGTCATGCGCCGCCGTCTTGCAAAGAAGTAAATTCCACCTGGCCCCCGGAGAGCGGGGCAGGAAAGCCGTCCTTTTACTAAAGAGGAATCAACATGCCAAGCAAACGTACCAATGATTCGGTTGACCGGATCCTGGAAGAACTGAATATGCAGCAGGCGCAGGCCGGTCTGCGGGACAGCGTCACCGACCACCAGGTCGATGAGATCCTGCGCAGCGTCGGCATTTTATCGCTGCCTGACGAGCCGCTGCCCGAGGACAAACTCGCCTTCCCGGAGGGAGACGCGCTGGATGACCTGCTGCAAAAGCCGGTGTCGCAGCCTGCGCCCGCCCCGGCACAGCCGCGCCCGTATACCCCGGTGCAGCAGCCTGACCCGCAGCCGGTGCAGCCCGACGCGCGGACGACCCGCCCGCCGGAGCAGCCGCTGCCGACGGTGGACAAGACCGGCACGCAGACCTTCAGCGGGGACACCACCGGCACCGGCATCATCAAGGGCTTTCTCGGTAAGATGGCCCCCGGCGGCGATGCCGAGTCGCTGGACCAGGGCAAGAACGAGTTCAAGCGATTCTTCGGCACCTCGGTGGCCGTCGTGCCCGATGAAAACGGACGCCTGCACGAGCCCGGCAAGAAGAAACGCAGCCTGTTCGGCTTAAAGCACGCCGAGGATACGGGTGCCTTTGAGCCTATCAACGTCACGATGGGCGGCGGCAGAGCCGTCGGGCAGGCGGAACCCGAGGAGGAGTACTACCCCGATGCCGAGCTTGAGCCGACCCCGGCCCAGCCCGCCCGCGCTGCGAAAAAGCACGGCTTCTTCGGCAGCCTGTTTGACCGCGAGGAGGAGACCGAGGAGCTGATGATCCCCGAGGAGCGCGCCGAGGAGCCTTCCCCGTACCGCCCGGGAGCTGCTGTGCCTCCGCAGCAGCCTGTGCAGACGCCCTCTGCGGCAGCTGTGCCTGTGCAGCCGGAGCCCCCCGTGCCGCCTGCACAGGAGGAAATCTCCACGCAGGAGGTCTGGCGCAGCAAGTACACCCGCCCGGCCCGCCGCGCCGCGGAGGAGAGCGGCCATACCGTGGAGATCATCCAGGGCACGGTGGGCTATGCCAAAAACCACCCGTCCGCGCCGTCGCCCTCCGGCATGACCGGCACGATCTACCGCAAAAAGAAGAACACTGTGGAGTTCACCCCCGGCCAGAAGATCCAGAAGGCCCCGCCGCCGCAGCCTGTGCCGCAGCGCAGCGGGGAGCCTGTGGGTGAGCCCATCGAGACGCCCCGCAGCCAGACGTCCACCGGCTACACGATGCAGATCGGCGGGCTGGACGCCGTCCCCGTGGACAGCACGCAGGACTTTATGGCCGCCTACAACGCCGTGCGCCCGCAGCGCCGCCCGGCTCCCACGCCCGTGCAGACGCCCCCCGCGGCGGATGCCTATGACGAGTCGGCTGCCGTTGATGAGCCCTCCTGGGCGAAGCACGACGGCACCGACCAGTGGCCCGTGCCCCGCCAGTGGGACGACGTGGACACGCTGGTCAACACGCTGACCGGGAACATCCACCTGACGCCGACGGCCCCGGAGCATTCCGGCTATACCCAAAACAGTGCCTCCGGGACGGCCCCGTCCGCCCCGGCGCACAGCGGCTTTACGCAGCGCATCGATATGCCCGCCGCACCTGCGCCCGGCAGTCCGGCCAACGCGGGCAGTCAGGCCCCCGCGCCTGCCCACACCGGCTTTACCCAAAGGCTGGACCCGGCCCCGGCGCAGCCCACCCACAGCGGCTACACCCAGAACCTGAACCAACAGGCCTCCGCCGCGCCGGATACGGCCTCCTTTGTCAACGGCATCGCCGCGGCCATCAACACGCAGCAGCCGGCAGGGGACACGCGCGATTATGACAGCGCTGCGGCGCGGCTGACGGACTCGTTGGCGGATGATCCCGCAGCCACCCGCACCCGCGCCCGCATCCCGACGGCGGCAGAGGTCAAAAAGGCCGCTGCCCGCCTGACGGGCCGCGCCGACGACGAGACAGAGGACAACGCCGCCTCCCCGTTTGACACAGCGGAGATCCCCGTGCCCCACAGCCGCGAGTATGAGCGTGCCGAGGACGCCCCGGCGATCCGCGCTCTGCTGGCGAAAAAGCGTGCCCGGGCAGGCATTGCCTGCATCGTCTCGGGTGCGATGTCTCTTGTCATGATCGTGCTGGCACTGCTGCCGGTGCGCCCCGCCGCCCTGAACGACCCCATGGTCTACCCGGCGGCGCTGCTCGTGCTGCTGCTGGTCAGCTGCGCCGTCAACTGGCGGACTTTTCTGGACGGCTTCAGGGGACTGGGCAAGACCCCCTCGCCGGACAGCCTTTCGATTTTACCGGCGCTGGGTGCTGCGGTGCAGTGCCTGGCCGTTCTGGCCACCGGCGGTTACACCGACGGCACGCTGATGCTGGCCGGTCCGGCAGCGCTGATGCTCTGCATGAACGCGGCGGGCCACGCCCTGAACGCGGCCACGGTCTGCGATGCCTTTGAGAGCGTCAGCGGGCAGGATGGCTACGCCGTTGCCTACCGCCTGAAGGACGCCGGAGCCCTGCGCGCGATCTCGCAGGGGCTGTCCGAGCCGCATCCCTGCGTGCTCGTCACCCGCCCGACCCAGATCTTCCGCAGCTTTCTGACCAACAGTGCCGCCCACGGCACCAGCGATAAGAACCAGCAGCAGTTTGTCTGGCTGCTGGGCGGCTGCGGTCTGGCAGCCTTCCTGTTCACGCTTATCACGTCCAAAAGCGCAGCCACGGCGGCCACGGCCATGACCAGCCTGTTCTGCCTGGCCGCGCCGCTGGCCGGTACGCTGATGTCGGCGGTACCGGCCCGCATGATGCAGCAGCGCGCCTACAAGGTCGGCGCGGTCATCCCCGGCTGGCGGGACATCCGTCAGCTGGGCCGCATCAATGTTGTGCAGGCCACGTCGCGCCAGCTCTTCCCGGAGGGGTGTGTCACGCTGCGGGACATCCATCCCGTCAAGATGGAGCACATTGACACCGCCATTATCTATGCGGCCTCGATGCTGGCCGATACGGACTCGACGCTGAACAAGCTCTTTACCGGCATGGTCGCCAGCAAGAGCCTGCTGGAAAAGGTCACGGATCGTCAGGCTGTGCCCGGCAAGGGCTATATGGGCTGGATCCGCAAGGAGCGCGTGATCCTGGGCAACCGCGCCATGATGATGGACTACGGCATCAAGGTGCCCAGCCAGGAGTATGAGCAGCACTACACGCTGAACCAGCGCCGCATCGTGTATATGGCGGTGGCGGGCAAGCTGTACGCCATGTTCCGTATTGCGTACCAGAGCGACCCCAAGATCGCCGCGGATCTGGAGCTCGTGCACCGCACGGGAATGTACCTTGTTGTGGACTGCGACGACTTCAACTGTGATGTCCGGCTGCTGGAGACTGCCTACGGCCTGCCCACCGGCTCGGTCAAGGTGCTGTCCGGCGCCGAGCACGAGGCTGTTGCCCCGGCGGTGGCCTGGCTGCCCGAGAGTGAGGGCAGTATGCTGCATCTGGGCAGCTTCCGCAGTCTGGTCGGCGGTCTGGTCGCTGCCGCAGGGGCCGCCCAGGGCGAGAAGTACGCCTCCTACGCGCTGACCCTCTCGGTGCTGGCCAGCACCGCGGTGGGTGTGCTGATGACGCTGACCGGCGGCATTGTCGCGCTGCCGCTGATCGGCATTGTGCTGTATCAGGCCGCTTGGCTGGTCATTACGCTGTTCTTCCCGCTGATGCAGCGTTAAGGCAGCACAGAATGATGTTAGGAAAGGGGATCCCCAATGTACCGTGCACGCGAAAAACAGATGTCGATCTACGATTATCTGCCGCCCTACCACGGCGAGCTGTGCAACGCCAACCGCTGGGTGCGGCTGGCTGACGCCATCGACTGGGATGGCTTTGAAAAAGCCTACAGTGCGCTGTTTGCCCCCGGCGGCAAGGTGGCACTGCCCGCCCGCGTGGCGCTGGGCTGCCGGATCATCCAGCTGCACTATGCGGCATCGGACCGCGAGGTCGTGGCGCTGGTGCAGGAAAGCCCCTACCTGCAATATTTTTTAGGGTTCGAGAGCTTCACCGACGCAGTGCCGTTCTCGTCCCGCACGGTGGCGCGGTTCCGCGCCCGCATTCCGGATAAGGCAGTGCGCCCGGCGGTCCGCCTGCTGCGCAGCTTTCAGTGACCCATTTATATAGGGCAATACCGCATAATTCTAAGTGCCGATACGGCGAGCGAGGTGCGGCAGCTGCTAAGCCAAAAGCGCAGATAATACTGGATGTCTTATCGAGCATTTTGGCAACGCAGATGCCGTGCCGCAGCCGCCGGAGCGGTGCTTAAGCCGTTAGGCGGGAATTGTGCGGTATTGCCATAGAGAGGTATTCATGGAATTGTTTTTAGACGCACTTCTGGACGCATTGATCGACGGCGTGAAAATGCTGCCGTTTTTGTATCTGGCCTACCTGCTGATCGAGTGGCTCGAACGCCATCACGGTGAGAGCATCGAGGGGGCCCTCGCAGGCGGCGGGCGCTGGGGGTTCATCCCCGGTGCGCTGCTGGGCTGTGTGCCGCAGTGCGGCTTCAGTGCGGTGGCCTCCAACCTGTACGCAAGCCGGGTCATCACGCCCGGTACGCTGCTGGCGGTGTTCATCGCGACCAGCGACGAGGCCATCCCGCTGCTGGCGGCGGAGCCGTCCCAGTGGGTCACGCTCGTGCTGCTGCTGGCCTGCAAGGTGGCGTTTGCCATCGTGGGCGGCTGGCTGCTGGACATCCCGCTGCGCCGCGTTCTGCCGCACTCCCTCTACGGCGGCTACGAGGGCCATGCCGACGACGTCGACTGCCACGAGGAACATGAGGAATCGAGCAGCATTTTTATGGCGGCACTGCGCCACACGCTGGAAATCTTCGTGTTCATCCTGCTGTTCAGCTTTATCATCAGTCTGCTGTTTGAGGGCTTCGGCGAGGAGCCCATCACGGCGGCGCTGTCCGGCATGGGCATCTTCCAGCCGATGCTGACGGCGCTGGTCGGCCTGGTGCCCAACTGCGCGGTCAGCGTGCTGCTGGCCCAGCTCTACGTGCAGGGAGCCATCAGCTTCGGCAGCCTGTTCGCCGGCCTGACCGCCGGTGCGGGCGTCGGCCTGGCTGTGCTCTGGCGCGTCAACCCCAGCTGGAAGCAGAACCTTTTCATGACCGGCTTGCTCTGGGCCGTCGGCGCTGCGACGGGTATGCTGCTGCAGCTGCTGCCGCTTTGATACAAAAAGCCTTCCCCCTCGGGGGAAGCTGTCAGCGGCCCCGCCCGCTGACTGATGAGGGCCAGGCTTCCCAACACCACCCATTCACGAGTCGCTGCGGCACACTTGCCCCTCATCCGCTTCACTTCGTTCAGCACCTTCCCCCGCGGGGGAAGGCTTTTTAGCATCTCCAGTCTGTATACTATACAATTTGTATATTTAAAAAGGAGGACTCCCCATGCAATACAGTATTGAAAACGACATTCTGCGCCTGACTGTCGACTCCCACGGTGCCGAGCCGGTCAGTGTCATCCATAAGCCCACCGGGGCCGAGCTGCTCTGGCAGGCCGACCCTGCGGTCTGGAAACGTCATGCGCCGATTCTTTTTCCGTACACAGGCAAGCTGACCGGCGGCAAAATGCTGGCCAAGGGTGTGGAGTACGCAGGCGGTCAGCACGGCTTTGCCCGCGACGTCGAGCACACGATGACCCATCACGCCGACAATCTGCTGGAGTTTGAGCTGCACGCGAACGCCGAGACGCTGCCCAAGTGGCCGTATGCCTTCGTGCTGCGCTCCACCTTCACGCTGGAGGGGGAGACCGTCCACCACACGCTGACCGTCGAGAACCCCGTCGAGGACAAGCTCTGCTTCGGCATCGGCTACCATCCGGCTTTTGCGCTGCCCTTCGATGACCGCCACGTCACCGAGGACTACGAGATCCGGTTTGACGGCGTCGAGTCGCCGCTCTGCGTCAGTGCTCAGCCCAACGGTCTGCTCAACGGCCAGAGCTACTACCTGGCCCGCAACGTCGAGGCTATCCAACTAACCGACGACCTGTTTGACAACGACAGCCACGCCATGGTCAACCTGCGCAGTGCGCATGTTTCTGTCATCGAGAAGGACACGGGCCGCAGCGTCATCTGCGATGTCTCCGACTTCCCGTACACCCTGATCTGGTCCGCGCCCAAGAAGCCGCTGCACTTTATCTGCATTGAGCCGTGGCACAGCCTGCCCGGCGAGGAAAACGGCCCCATCGACTGGGAGCAGCGCCCCTGCGCCGCGATCCTGAAGAAGGGCGAGAGCTGGTCTACCACGCTGTCCACGACCTTTGTCCGCTGAAAATCAGATGAAAGCATTGAAAAAATACCGCTGGCCGCTGACCGGCGCACTGCTGGGGGTGCTGGTCTTTCTGGCTGTTTACGGCGTGCGGGTGCTTGACCCGACGAGCGTTGACTGGATCCTGAACAGCCTCAGCCCCGACCCGATCCAGCACTATCTGGGGTGGGAGCTTTTCCGCCGCAGCCCGGTGCATCTGCCCTACATCGGCGCGAATTACAACGCGGTCTACCCGTTCCGCACAAGCGTGCTGTTCACGGATTCTCTGCCGCTGGCGGCGCTGTTCTTTAAGCTGCTGGGCGGGATTCTGCCCACGCGGTTCCAGTATTTCGGCTGGTGGGGGCTGCTCTGCTATGCTCTGCAGGGCGGCCTGGCGCAGGCGGTCATTGCCCGCATTGCGGGCGTGCAGCCCACATTTGGCCGGGACGACAAGGGCAAGGCCGCCATCGCCATCAGCATGAGCCCCGGCCAGACCGCCAAGCTGTGGGGCAGTGTGCTGGGCGCGGGCGTGCTCGTGCTGTTCCCGGCGCTTACGATCCGCATGTTTGCCCACACGGCGCTGGCCGCCAACTGGCTTGTGCTCCTGGCACTCTACCTTTGGCTGCGCAGTGACGAGCTCATGCCCACGACCCGCCGCGCCTGCCTTATCTGGGGCGGCATGGGGCTGCTGTGCGCAGGCATCCACCTCTATTATCTGCCGATGGTCGGTCTTGTGCTTGTGGGATACGCGGTGCGCCGCGCCCTGCAAAAACGCGGCCCGGCGGCGGTGCTGGCACCGATTGCAGCGTTCTGTGCTGCGGCGCTGGCGGAGTTGGTGCTGTTGGGGGCGTTCGCTGTCAACTTTGCGGGCTACTCCAACGGCTACCTCAGCGGCGCGGATTACTTCGGCCTGTTTGTGTCGTGGCTGGCGCAAAGCTGGGAGCAGAATGTTTATGCAGGCATCGGAACATCGCTGGCCGTGGTGCTGGCAGTGTTCGGCATAGTCTGCAACGCCCGCAAGGCGGAAAAATTCTTTGCCGCCCACCGCGACTGGCTCATTGCCGGCGCTGTGGTTCTGGTGCTGGATTTGATTGCCGCGGGCGGAAACGCCATCACGGTGAACGGAAAAACGCTGTTCACCGTGCCCATCCCGCAGTTTTTGATGAACTTCTGGGCAATGTTTTCCTCCTGCGCGCGGCTGGCGTGGTTAGCAGGTATGCTGCTGGCTGCCGTTGGCTGCGGGTTGGTGCTGCGCTTTTGGGATAACGGTGTCGCGCCTGCCTTGATGCTGGCCGTCTGCGCCGTGGCGCAGGGCTGGGGCCAGAGGTCGGAACTGTTCAACCGCTGGACGGACTACCACTACTACGGCTTCCGCTACGAGAATAAGACCCTGCTGACCGACCCCGTGTGGGAGCAGGTCGCCGCCAGCGGCAGGTACAGCCATCTGGCATTTGCCACATTTGACTTTGAGCATGACGAGTTCTGGGATCTGGTCGACTTTGCCGCCGACCACGGCTGGACCTCCAATAGCTTCTACATGGCACACATGGACGGCAACCTGGCTGCGGTCACGCTGCCGGGCGAGCTGAACGAGCTTTCCGCTGACACGCTCTATGCCTTCATCGACGAGGACGAGCTGGCGCGGAACAGTTACGACCTGCACTATTACCGGCTGGATGGCATCCTGATCGGCAGCGTCGAGCCCATCGACGGCATCGAGGAGGAGCCTGCGCCCGAAGTGCCCGCCCACACGATGGATTTGACAAAGTCCGACCTCATCAACGCCCATTTTGCCGACGGCAGTGTAGGGCTGGAAACCGGCGGCGAGATGATGACCGAGGAATGGACGCTTTTTCCCGGGCGCTACCGCGTCACGCTGACCGGCAGCGGCTTTGACCACAGCTATATTTACGCCCGGTACGGCCTCATCAATCAGGAAACCTACAAGCTGGACATCGACTTCACCGGCATCGACCCGAACGAGATGACCTTTGAGTTTACGGCCACCGAGATGCTCCACTACTGGCGCACCGCCGTCCACACGCTGGACGACGCCAATGTCACCGTCAACAGTGTGACGGTGGAGAAGGTAGGGTAAACCGGTTCGGTTCTCACATCCGGCTGTTTACCGTTTTCCACAAACTAAAAAACCTGCCTGCACAATCCGTGCAGACAGGTTTTTTACTTTATAACGCTGCTAAATCAGAACGCAACCTTCTTGGCCACGTAGTCGCGCAGCTCGCTGATGGGCATACGGACCTGCTCCATCGTGTCGCGGTCACGGACGGTCACGCAGCCGTCGGCCTCGACCTTGTCGTCGCCGACGGTCTGGAAGTCCACGGTGATGCACAGCGGGGTGCCGATCTCGTCCTGACGGCGGTAGCGCTTGCCGATGGAACCGGCGTCGTCGTAGTCGACCATGAAGTCCTTGGCCAGCTCGTTGCGGATCTCCATCGCCTTGTCGCCCAGCTTCTTGGACAGGGGCAGCACGGCGCACTTGAACGGTGCCAGATAGGGGTGCAGGTGCAGCACGGTGCGCACATCCTCCTTGCCCTTAGCGTCCACGAGGTGCTGCTCGTCGTAGGCCTCGCACAGGAAGGCCAGCGCCACACGGTCACAGCCCAGAGACGGCTCAATGACGTAGGGGATGTAGTGCTCGTTCGTCTCGGGGTCGAAGTATTCGAGGCTTTTGCCGGAGGCCTCCTGATGACGGCTCAGGTCGTAGTTGGTGCGGTCTGCAATGCCCCACAGCTCGCCCCAGTCGGTGAACGGGAAGGCGTACTCGATGTCGGTGGTGGCGCGGCTGTAGAAGGCCAGCTCGGCGGGCTCGTGGTCGCGCAGGCGCAGATTTTCTTCCTTGATGCCAAGGCTCAGCAGCCAGTTCTTGCAGTAGTCCTTCCAGTAGGCGAACCACTCCAGGTCGGTGTTGGGCTTGCAGAAGAACTCGCACTCCATCTGCTCAAACTCACGGGTACGGAAGGTGAAGTTGCCCGGGGTGATCTCGTTGCGGAACGCCTTGCCGACCTGGCAGACGCCGAAGGGCAGCTTGCGGCGGGTCGTGCGCTGGATGTTCGCAAAGTTGACGAAGATGCCCTGCGCGGTCTCGGGGCGCAGGTAGCAGGTGGAGGAGGAATCCTCGGTCACGCCGATGGCGGTCTTGAACATCAGGTTGAACTTGCGGATGGGGGTGAAGTCGTGCTTGCCGCAGACGGGGCAGACGACCTCGGGGTGGGTGGCGATGAACTCGTCCATCTCGTCAAAGGTCATGGCATCGACGTCCACGCCCTTGCCCTGCTCACACTCGGAGATGAGCTTGTCCGCGCGGTGGCGGCTCTTGCAGGCGCGACAGTCCAACAGCGGGTCCGAAAAGCTGGACACGTGGCCGGTGGTCACCCAGGTCTGGGGGTTCATCAGGATGGCAGCGTCCAGCCCGACGTTGTAGGGGCTTTCCTGCACGAATTTCTTCATCCATGCCTTTTTGACGTTGTTTTTGAACTCGACACCCAGAGGGCCGTAGTCCCAGCTGTTGGCCAGGCCGCCGTAGATTTCGCTGCCCGGATAGATGAACCCGCGGTTTTTGCACAGGTTCACGATCATGTCAAGGGTCTTTTCACTGTTCTTCATTACGTTACTCCTTCCGCATGGCTGGCTGCCACACAAAGCGTTTTTCCCACCGCGCCGGATGAATTTGGCACGATACGCTTATTATAGCATAGGTTGCGGGAGGGAACAAGGGCAGTTTGCGAAAAAAGGCTTCCCCCGAGGGGGAAGCTGTCAGCGGCCCCGCCCGCTGACTGATGAGGGCAAACCTTGCCGAGGCTGCCAGTTTATGGAGCACTGGCGGCGACTTCGCCCTCATCCGGCCTCGGGCGGGGCCTCGGCCACCTTCCCCCGAGGGGGAAGGCAAGCTCACAGCAAAAGCCAGCTGATTTCCTCCGCCAGTCTCCCCAATTCCTCCCGGGTCAGGGTCTTATCTGCCGTCAATCGCGCTAGCTCCTCCTGCACGCGGGGGATCTTGTGCGCCGGAATGCCGATGCGCGCCAGCTCCTTTTTCGTGAACGGCGGCTTTTTCGCCGTGCGTCCCAGCCGTGACACGGCCAGCGGGTCAATGCCCCAAATCAGCTTTGCCATTCTGCATCCCTCCTGCGGTTTTCTTCATTATAACAGGCGGCGCCGGAAAAAGCCAGAAAAATCACAGAGCAAGGGCGGCGTTTATCGTACCGTAAAAAGTTTTTTGTGCCGTCAAGGCCGCGGCGCAAGCGGCACCCTCGACGTATTGCTGTGTTTTGGCTCCCTGAATTTGTGCCTTTTACCCAAAAATTGGTCGGTCAGGCTGCAATTTCAAAAAAAGTGTTTATTTTGTTGCAGAAAAATAGTATAATTACTCCGTAATATAGTTAAGTATACCGCGTGCCATCCCCTACGGCAGCGGATAAATTTTGAGGTGACCACTGTTATGGTTTTTAGTATGTATGACCCCAAGCTGCTCGAAGGCGTCCGCACGATCCATTTCATCGGCTGCGGCGGCTCCGGCACCTATCCGCTGATCCAGATCCTGCACAGCCGCGGCTATGCCATCACCGGCTCTGACGTCGAGGAAACCAAAAACACCGAGGCCGAGCGTGCCCTCGGCGTGCGCGTCTGCATCGGGCATGACGCCGCCAACGTCGGCAACGCGGACCTTGTGGTCTACAGCGCCGCCATCCATGACGATAACCCCGAGCTGCAGGCTGCCCGCGCCCGCGGCATCAAAGCCGTTGAGCGCAGCGTCATGCTGGGCTACATCAGCCGTACCCATGCCCAGAGCATCGGCGTGGCAGGCACCCACGGCAAGACGACGACCACCGGCATGATCACCACAATGCTGGAGCTGGCGGGCAGGGACCCGGCGGCGGTCATCGGCGGCAAGCTGCCCCTGATCGGCGGCTACGGCAAGGCCGGCAGCGGCCAGAGCGTTGTCATCGAAGCCTGTGAGTACCACGAGACCTTCCTGCATCTGACCTGCGCGGTGGGCGTCATCCTGAACATTGACAACGACCATCTGGAATATTACGGCACGATGGGCAAGCTCAAGCTGGCGTTCCAGAAGTTTGCGCTGCTGTCCCGCACCGTTGTCTTTAACATGGACGATAAGAACACGATGGACGTCGTGAACTCCATTGACCGTCCGGTCCTGAGCTTCGGCATCGAGGAGGAGGCCCGTTTCCGCGCCGTCAACATCGGCGAGTACAAGCCCGGCTTCTTTGAGTTCGATGTCCTCGAGCTGGGTGAGCACTTCGCCCACATCAAGCTGGGCGTGCCCGGCTACCACAACATTTACAATGCGCTGGCCATGTGCTGCTGCGTGCGCCCGCTGGGCCTCAAGCCCGAGGACGCCGTTCGCGCAGCCGAGCAGTTCCACGGCACGGGCCGCCGCTTTGAGATCAAGGGCGAGTGCAACGGCGCGGTCATCGTCGATGACTACGCCCACCATCCCACCGAGCTGGCCGCCACGCTGGCGACGGCCAAGGAGATGGGCTATGACCGCGTCATTGCCGTGCATCAGCCGTTCACCTACAGCCGCACCAAGATGCTGATGGACGACTTTGCCAAGGTGCTGCGTGCCGCCGATCAGGTCGTGCTGCTGCCCATCATGGGAGGCCGCGAGAAGGACGACGGCAGTGTCAGGAGCGAGGATCTGGCCGCCAAGTTGCCCGGCAGTGTCGTGGTGGACGGCCTCGAGGGTGCCGCCGCCTGGGTCAGGCAGAACGCCAAAAAGGGCGACCTCGTCGTCTGCATGAGCTGCGGCGATCTGTACAAGGCCGCGGATATGATGGTCGAAAAATAAGCTTTACGACAGGCTGCCCGGGCGGGCGGCCTGTTTTTTGGTAGTGACAGAGCGGTAGGGGCCGGGCATGCCCGGCCCGGTAGTGTAAGGCAGGCGGCTTCCTGCGGAAAGGCAGCGGGCCGCACATGTGCGGCCCCTACCGTGCGGCATGCCGGCATGGGGCGGCGTCCGTGACGCCCCGGCGGGGTGAGGGCACCCCGCCCTACGCACCACCCGCAGCTGCCGTCACCTTGCCATTACCGCCCACTTTATGGTACAATACAACCAAATATATTATAAAAGGAGCCACTCGCAATGAACCAACATTACCTCCAGCTCTACGCTGATTTTATCGTCAAGGTGGGCGTCAATGTGCGTCCGCGCCAGAATTTTATCGTCCGCTGCCCGGTCACGATGCCCGACTTCGCCCATGCCTGCGTCCGCGCGGGCTATGAGGCCGGGGCCAAGACCGTCGTTGTCCGCTGGGAGGACGATAAGCTCACCCGCCTGAACATGGAGCTGGCCGATGAAAAGGACCTGACTGCCATGAAGCCCTATGAGCTGCGCAGCTACCTCGACTACGCCGAGGACCCGGACGGCTGCTGCACGCTGGCCATCCATGCCGAGGATCCCGAGGCACTGGCGGGCCTCGATGCGGGTAAGCTGAACCGCGTCAACCTCGCGCGCCGTACCTTTATGAAGCCCTGGCAGGAGTACACGATGAATGACCGCGTCCAGTGGTGCGTGGCGGCTGTGCCCGCTCCGGGCTGGGCCGCCAAGGTGTTCCCGGAGCTGCCGCTCGACGAGGCTGTTGAAAAGCTCTGGGCGCTGATCTTTGACGTCTGCCGCGTCTCCACCGGTGACCCCGTCGGCGCGTGGCAGAAGCATGTCGCCGTGACCAAGGCCCGCCGCGACCGCATGAACGCGCTGGAGCTGGACCGCATCCACATGACCAGCTCGAACGGCACAGACCTGACCGTCGGTCTGGCCGACGACGCCACCTGGGAGGGCGCGTCCAGCAAGACCGAGGACGGCATTGAGTTCATCGCCAACGTTCCTACCGAGGAGGTTTTCTGTGCGCCCCATCGCGAGCGCACAAACGGCATCGTCTACGGTACGAAGCCCTACGCCTACAACGGCCAGCTGATCGAGGGCTGGCATGTCACCTTCAAGGACGGTGTTGTCGTGGAGCACGGTGCCGAGAAGAATGCCGACCTGCTGGCCGAGCTGCTCTCCACCGACGAGAATTCGAACCGCATCGGCGAGATCGCCCTCGTGCCCGCCTCCAGCCCCATCAACCGCAGCGGCGTGCTGTTCTACAACACCCTGTTTGATGAGAATGCCGCCTGCCACATTGCGTTCGGCGCGGGCTACCCGACGAACATCAGGGGCGGCTCTGCCATGACCCGCGACGACCTGATGAAGAAGGGCCTGAACAACTCCGCCATCCATGAGGATGTCATGATCGGCGCGGCGGATACCCATGTCACCGGCATCACGAAGCGCAGGGAAGAAGTCACGATCTTTGAAAACGGCGAATGGGCGTTCTGAGCCGCACGCCCGCACCCATCGACTGCGACCACCCGGCGGCTGCGGATCTTCTGCGGGTGCTGGCAGCCTGGGCTGTCGGTGCGTTCCACATCTGGCAGCAAAGCTGGTACAGCGGCGCGGCCCCGGCCCACTGGCTGCGGGCGGGCAGCGTCGGCGTAGACTGGCTTGTGCTGCTGTCGGCGTTCTGCCTGTTTCTGCCTTGGGCCAATGCGGCGGCGCAGGGGCGGCCCCTGCCGCTGACCCGCCCGGCGGCGTTCTACCGCCGCCGCGCCGCGCGGTTGCTGCCCGCCTACTACGCCAGCCTGCTGTTCAGCCTTGTGTTGGCCCTGTACCGCGCCGGGTGGAGCCGCACGCTGGGCATCGACCTGGCCGCGCACCTGACGCTGACCCAGCAGCTGTTTCCGCAGAGCTATCTTGCCACCCGGCTCAACGGCGTGACCTGGACGCTGACGGTCTTTGCGCTGTTTTACCTTGTATTCCCGCTGCTGGCCCCGCTCTGTGTCAGACGCCCGCTGCCCACGCTGGGTGCGCTCTGCGCTGTGCAGCTGGGCTATACGCTGTGGGCGCTGCCGCAGTACGGCAGCGACGCCTATTCCTCGCTGTTCAATCAGTTCCCTGCGTTCTGCGGCGTGCTGGCCGTGGGGCTGGCGGCGGCACTGGTGTTTGCACGGCTGGCCCGTGGCGGCTGGACGCAGCGGCTTTTACCCCGCGCGGGCTGTACGGTGCTCGGCGTGTTGGCGCTGGTCTGGCTCAATGCGCAGCTGCGCACACAGGCGTATGCGGCGGAGTTCCAGCAGTTCCAGCTCATCAACCGGATGCCGCTGGCGCTGGCCGCAGCAGCGATGCTCGTCTGCTTCGGGCTGGGCCTGACCCCGCCCCGCCCGGTGCGGCGCGCGCTGGCGTGGCTGTCGGCGCTGACCTACAGCTTTTATCTGTGGCACCAGCAGCTGACCGTATTTTTAAAGTATGACCTGCACCTGCCCGCCTGGACCGGTACGACCCCGCCGAACCAGCTGGGCGACACCGCGTGGATGCGGCGGGCGGAGGCCTTGTACTGGCTGGCGGCGCTGGCGGTGAGCATAGCGGCCTACTATCTCATTGAAAAGCCCGCTGCGCGGCATTTCAAGAAAACTCCGCAAAAAATGCACGCTGAAAAAGCCCGTTAGAAGGCAAATCTGCCCGGCGGGGGCTTGCATTTTGCGCACGGATGTGGTATAGTCTTAGTGTTCGATGATGATTTTACTGAAAGTGGGCCGCAAGGTCCGCTTTCTTTTTATGATTGGAGCATTTTTATGGCAAAACCCGGTAAACCGCAGCAGGGCAGCGCGGTCAAGGTCGTCGAAGCGCTCGTCCGCCCCGTTGTTGAGGGAATGGACCTGCGCCTGTGGGATGTCCGCTTTGAAAAGGAAGGCCCGGACTGGTTCCTGCGCGTGCTGATCGACCGCGATGAGCCGCTGGACACCGACACCTGCGAGGCTGTCTCCCGCGCCATTGATCCGCTGCTGGACGAGGCAGACCCCATTGAACAGAGCTACTACCTCGAGGTCGGCAGCCCGGGCCTGGGCCGTCGCCTGACCCGCCCCGAGCACTACGAGCAGCTCAAGGGCCAGAAGTGCGCGGCGCATCTGATCCGCCCCGACGAGCAGGGCCGCCGCGACTATGCGGGCATCCTGCAGGGGCTGGATGCCGACGGCAATGTGACCCTGACCGACGGGGAGGAGACCTACGCCTTCCCCGTCAAGAGCGCCGGCTACGTCAAGCTCTGCGACGACGAGGATCTGTTCGGCTGATTTGACCTGCGGGGCTGGCTTGTAGGGGCCGGGCATGCCCGGCCCGCGGCTTTCCCGCAAACTCGATTTTGCCCTTCTGTGCAGGGCCGGACATGTCCGGCCCCTACGGAGGCAAACCCTTTAAAGGGACGGCAAGAGAGCGATTGTAACTACTGTATTGCGTGTACTTGAAATATAATTGGGAGGAAACCAGAAACATGGCTACTGCGAACAACGAATTTTTTGAGGCCCTTTCTGCACTGGAAAAGGAGCGCGGCCTGCCCGAGGACTACCTGATCGACAAGATCAAGGCGGCCATCGTCATTGCGGTCAAGAAGGACTACGAGGTCGAGGACGACAATGTCGTTGTGGACATTGACCCCGAGCTCGGCGCGTTCCGTGCCAGCCTGCTGCGTGACATCGTGGAGGAGGTCGAGAACCCCCACACCCAGGTCAGCCTGGAGGATGCCCAGAAGGTCCGCAAGAGCTACAAGGTCGGCCAGCGCATGGTCACGCCCCTCAAGACCAAGGAGTTTGGCCGTATTGCTGCCCAGACCGCAAAGCACGTCATCCGTCAGGGCCTGCGCGAGGGTGAGCGCAACCTGCAGTGCAGTGAGATGCAGTCCCGCGCACATGAGCTGATCGCCGCCACCGTCGTCTCCATCGACCCCGAGCGCGGCAACGTTGTGCTGGATCTGGGCAAGGGCGGCAGCGCTGTGCTGCCCCGCAACGAGCAGGTCCCCGGCGAGACCTTCACCGAGGGCCAGACCGTGCAGGTCTATGTCGTGGATGTACTGGCAACGGACCGCGGCCCCCGCGTCACCATCAGCCGCACCCATCCCGGCCTGGTCAAGCGCATGTTTGAGCTGGAGGTCCCCGAAATCTACGACGGCACCGTTGAGGTCAAGGCCATCGCCCGTGAGGCCGGTGCCCGCACCAAGCTGGCGGTCTGGAGCAAGAACCCCGATGTCGATCCCGTCGGTGCCTGCATCGGTGCCCGCGGCGTCCGCGTCGAGAAGATCGTCCAGGAGCTGAACGGCGAGAAGATCGATGTCATCCGCTGGAGCGAGGACATCACCGAGTTTATCTCCGCGGCCCTGTCCCCGGCCAAGGTCGTCAAGGTCGAACTGCTGCCCGGCGAGACCAAGAGCTGCCGCGTGACCGTGCCCGACCACCAGCTGAGCCTGGCTATCGGCAACAAGGGCCAGAATGTGCGCCTGTGCGCCCATCTGACCGGCTATAATATTGACATCCGCCCCGAGTCCGGCTACTACGGCGAGGACGAGGAGTAAGCTGTTAAAATAAGAAATAAAAAATAGTAAATAATAGAGAATGCGGAGTTTTCGCCCTGCGGAGGAAAACAAAACGTAGGAGCGCATTCTATATGTGCCCGGACGGCCTTGCTCAAGACACACGTCCGCGGGCGGATATGGAATCCGCCCCTACGATGAACCCCCGATATTTATTATTTCTTATTTATTCTTTATTATTTGTGAAATGAGGTCTGCCAGTTGCAGCAGCTAAAGCAAAAAAAGATCCCCGTGCGCCGGTGCGTGGGCTGTAATGCCCAGCGCCCCAAGCGCGAACTGGTGCGCGTCGTGCGCAGCCCCGAGGGCGAGATCAGTATTGATCTGCGCGGCAAGGCACCGGGACGCGGCGCGTATCTGTGCCCCTCGGCTGCCTGCCTTGCCAAGGCGCGCAAGGCCAAGCGGCTCGAACGCACATTTGAGGTCCCCATCCCGGACGGTATCTATGACCGCCTGACCGAGGAGATCGCCTGTGCGGAACAAAGTGCAAAGGAGGCGGCGAGCCATGAATAACGATCAGCACCCGCTGCTGGGTGCACTGGGACTGTGCCGCAAGGCTGGCAAGCTGCTGCACGGGTATGACCGCGTACAGGAAAACGCACTGCGCGGCAAAGTGGCCCTGGTGCTGCTTACCTCGGACGCCAGTGAGCGCACGGTCAGCCATATAAAGGACGCCTGCGACGGCATCGTCGCCTGTGAGCAGATGCCCCTGACCAGCGCTGACCTGGCCATGCTTACCCCCAAGCCCGCCGCCGTGTTCGGCGTGACCGACGAACACCTTGCACAGCTGTGCGCAAAATACCTTTGATGAGGAGGACCACACTATATGGATTTTAAATACAAGATCGCTGATGTTGCCAAGGAGTTCGGCATGCCCGCCAAAAAGGTCGTCGAGACCGTTTCCGGCGTGACCGGCGAAGCCTATAAGACCGCCGGCACGTCGAGGACAGCCTCGACGCCTACCTTGCCAGCGGCAAGGAGCCCGCCCCGGCCCCGAAGGCAGAAAAGAAGCCCGAGCCGAAGAAGCAGCCCGCCGCAGCCCAGAAGCCCGCTGCCAAGCCCAAGCCTGCGGAGCAGCCCAAGCCCGCCGCCAAGCAGGAGCCGAAGCCCGAGCAGAAGAAAGACAGCCGCAAGCCCGAGAAGCCGGCGGAAAAGCGCAGCGAGAAGCGTGTCACCCTGCAGGAGCTGGCCGCCGATACCGGCATTAAAGAGCCTGTCAAGACCGAGCAGGTCCAGGTCAACCGCGCGCAGGTGTCCGTTGACACCCGCACCGTCGACGTGAATGTTGACAAGTTCAACGCCCGCTATGACGACCTGGCCGACAGCCGCAACATGCCCAGCAAGCGCAAGAACCAGCCCACCGGCAAGAAGGAAAAGTTCAACAACCGCAACAACCGCCGCGGCCAGCAGTTTGGCCGCCGCCGTGAGACCGAGGCCGAGCGCCTGCAGCGCATCCAGCTGGAAAAGGCCCGCAATGCCCAGCTCAAGATCTCCATCCCCGACGAGATCACCGTCGGCGAGCTGGCCACCCGCCTGAAGCAGAGCGCCGCCAAGGTCGTTGCCAAGTTCATGCAGATGGGCGAGATGCACGCCATCTCCGACGTTGTTGATTTCGACACCGCCGCCCTGATCGCCGAGGAGTTCCACGCCAAGGTCGAGCATGAGGTTCATGTCTCCATCGAGGAGCGCCTGTTTGTGCAGGAGGAGGACAACGCCGCCGATCTGGTCGAGCGTCCCCCCGTTGTCGTTGTCATGGGCCATGTTGACCACGGCAAGACCTCCATTCTGGACGCTATCCGCAAGACCAATGTCACCAAGGGTGAGGCCGGCGGCATCACCCAGGCCATCGGCGCGTACCAGGTCAAGAGCAATGACAGCGTCATCACCTTCCTGGACACCCCGGGCCACGAGGCGTTCACCTCGATGCGTGCCCGCGGCGCGAACATGACCGACATTGCGGTCCTGGTCGTCGCGGCCGATGACGGCATCATGCCCCAGACCATCGAGTCCATCAACCACGCCAAGGCCGCCAACGTCAAGCTGATCGTCGCCATCAACAAGATGGATAAGCCCACCGCCAACCCGGAGCGCGTCAAGGAGCAGCTGACCAAGTACGAGATCGTGCCCGAGGACTGGGGCGGCGACGTCGCCTGCATCCCTGTGTCCGCCGTCACCGGCATGGGCATCAGCGACCTGCTCGAGCGTATCGTTCTCGAGGCCGAGGTCATGGAGCTGAAGGCCAACCCGAGCCGCCGCGGCAAGGGCGCTGTCGTCGAGGCCCGTCTGGACAAGGGCCAGGGCCCCATCGCAACTCTGCTGGTCCAGAACGGCACCCTGCACAAGGGCGACTGCCTGATCGCCGGTACTGCTGTGGGCCGTGTCCGCACGATGCGCAACGACAAGGGCCAGGAGATCACCGAGGCCGGCCCGTCCACGCCTGTTGAGATCACCGGCTTGACCGAGGTCCCCGAGGCCGGCGAGCTGTTCGAGGCTGTCGAGGACGAGCGCCTCGCCCGTGAGCTGGCTGACAAGCGCACCGCCGAGGCCAAGGAGAAGCAGTTTGCCGCCTACACCAAGGTCACGCTGGATAACCTGTTTGACCAGATGGCTGCCAACGATATGAAGGAACTGCCCATCATCGTCAAGGCCGACGTCCAGGGCTCCGCCGAGGCCGTCAAGCAGAGCCTCGAGAAGATCTCCAACGACGAGGTCCGCGTCCGCGTCATCCATGCGGGTGTCGGTGCCATCTCCAAGTCCGACGTCTCTCTGGCCGATGCGTCCAACGCCATCATCATCGGCTTCAACGTCCGTCCCGACGCCGTCGCCAAGGCCGAGGCCGAGCAGACCGGCGTTGAGATGCGTATGTACCGCGTCATCTACGACGCCATCAACGATGTCTCCGACGCTATGAAGGGCATGCTGGCCCCGAAGGTCCGCGAGGTCGCCCTGGGCGAGGCCCAGGTCCGCCAGGTCTACAAGATCTCCAGCGTCGGCACCGTCGCAGGCTGCCGCGTTACCGACGGCAAGATCACCCGCGACGCCCAGCTGCGTCTGGTCCGTGACGGCATCGTCATCTGCGAGGATTCCATCGCCAGCCTGAAGCGCTTCAAGGATGACGCCAAGGAGGTTGCCGCGGGCTTTGAGTGCGGCATCACCCTGGCAAAGTTCCAGGACATCAAGGAAGGCGACGTCTTTGAGTGCTTCAAGATGGAGGAGTACCGCGATTGATTGCAGAGGTAAAGTAAATGCCAACCAAAAACCATGGCCGTATGGCCCAGGATATGAAGCGTGAACTGATCGCCATCATCGGCGAGATGAAGGACCCCCGCGTGACGGGCGGTCTGCTGACCGTGACCCGTCTGGATGTGACCCCTGACCTCGATCAGGCCAAGGTCTACATCAGCGTCATGGGCCGTGAGGGCGGCCCGGAGCCGGTGGTCAAGGCGCTGAACAAGGCGTCCGGCCATGTCCGCACCGAGGTCAGCCGCCGGATGCACATCCGCAAGGCACCGCGCTTTGTATTCGTCAAAGATGAAGGCGCAGCCTATGCCGCGCACATCAACAAGCTGCTGGGTGAGCTGGACATTGAGCCTGACTCTGACGCAGAGTAAAGCACCCCAGTTAGAAAAGAGGAACCTATGACTCAGAACGTAGATCGCGAGACGGTTGTTTCGCGTCTGCTTGCTGCAGATGACATCCTGATTTTGTGCCATAAAAACCCCGACGGTGACACCATCGGCTCAGGCACGGCGCTCTGCCTGGCGCTTCAGCAGCTGGGCAAAAATGCCGCCGTGCTGTGCAGTGATCCGATCCCTGCCATGTACGACTACATGCCCATCACGGTGTTTGACGGCAGCTTCCGCCCCGCGTTTGTGGTGGCGGTGGATGTTGCGGGCATTCAGCTTTTTGGCGAGCGCAACAACATTCAGGAATACGCCGAGCATGTCAATCTGTGCATCGACCACCACGGCTCGAACAGCGGCTATGCCTATGAGACGCTGGTGGACGCCGGGGCTGCCGCAGCTGCCGAGCTCCTGACGACGCTCATCCCCGAGATGGGCGCGAAGATCACGCCGGAAATTGCCTCCTGCCTGTATACGGGTGTGGCAACGGACACCGGCTGCTTCCGGTTTAGCAACACGACGGCGGAGACCCACAAGGCGGCAGCGGCTCTGATCGAGGCCGGAGCCGACGTGGAAAGGCTGAACGAGCGCCTGTTCGAGAGCCGCTCCCACGCGCGGGTCATCGCGGAACGCATGGCTTTAGAAAGCCTGGAGTTTTACTACGATGACCGCTGTGCGCTCATCTGCCTGACCTGGGACCAGATTCAGGCCGCAGGTGTGGCCGGGGCCGAGCTGGAGGATCTGACGAGCCTGCCGCGCTCCATCGAGGGCGTCGAGGTCGGTCTGACCCTGCGCCAGCAGAAGGACGGCAGCTTCAAGATCAGTGTGCGCACCGGGCACGACACCAACGCCTGCAACATTGCGCGGCGTCTGGGCGGCGGCGGGCATCCCCGCGCTGCCGGCTGCGAGATCAGCGGCAACCCGGACAATGCCAAGCACGCGATCCTCGAGGAAGTCAAAAAGGAACTGGACCGCGCCGACGCGGAGAAAGCGCAATAAAGCCTTCCCCCATTGGGGGAAGGTGGCCACGCGAAGCAAGGCCGGATGAGGGGCGAACCTGCCCGCAACAACCCGTAAACGGTCTGCAATGGCAGACTTGCCCCTCATCAGTCACCTTCGGTGACAGCTTCCCCCCCTAGGGGGAAGCCTTTTAAACCCTAACAACAGAAAAGGAACCCTGCTATGCAAACGCCAAACGGCATTCTGCCCGTCGATAAGCCCGCAGGCTGGACCAGCTTTGATGTGCTGGCCAAGCTGCGCGGCGCACTGGGCACACGCAAGCTGGGACACTCGGGCACACTGGACCCTATGGCCACCGGTGTGCTCGCGGTGTTTATCGGCAAGGCGACCTCCGCCGCTGACCGCCAGCTTGACCACGATAAAACCTACGAAGCTACGCTGCGTCTGGGCCTGCGCACCGACACCGGCGACGTGACCGGCACGACGCTGGAAACTGCCCCCGTCACGGTGGGGGAGGCCGAGCTGCGCGCCGTACTGCCGCAGTTCCGCGGGGACCGCATGCAGCTGCCGCCGATGTACAGCGCGGTGAAAATCAACGGCCAACCGCTGTATAAAGCGGCCCGCAAGGGCCAGACCGTTGAGCGCACGCCCCGCCCCATCACGATTTATGACATCGAATACCTCGGCAGCCCCGCGCCCGACGAATACACCGTCCGCGTCGCCTGCTCCAAGGGCACCTACATCCGTGTGCTGGCCGAGGAGATCGGCGACGCCCTCGGCGTGCCCGCCACACTGTCCGCCCTGCGCCGCACGCAGGCCGGTGTGTTCAGTCTGGCCCAGTGCCACACGCTGCCGGAAATTTTAGCCGCCGCCGAGAGCGGGGAACTCGAAACCAACGGCTGGGTACTGCCGATCGAGTCAGTCTTTACGCCGCTGCCCGCCCTGCACGTCAACAGCGGCGTCAAGGCGCACCTGCTCAACGGCTGCCCGACGAGCCATTACGCTGCCGCCGATGGCCGCTACCGCACCTACGATGAGACCGGCGCGTTTCTGGGTCTGGCCAGCGCCGAGGGCGGCGTGCTCAAGGTCGAAAAACTATTTTGCGAAAGGGGCTGACTGCCCAATGCAAATTTATCAAAGGCTGACGCCCATCCACGCCCCGCAGGGCAGTGCTGTGGCGCTTGGCTATTTTGACGGCGTCCACTGCGGCCACCGCGCTGTGCTGGGGGCTGCCGTCGAATGCGCCCGGGCCGGTGGCCTGACCGCTGCGGCCTTCACGTTTGAGCTGCCCGCCAGCAGTACGCTGAAGGGCGGGCGCATCCTCTCGCTGCCGCAGAAGCACGCCCGCGTTGCAAGCTTAGGCATCGAGGAATACCAGGAGGCACCGTTTGACGAGTTCCGTGCGCTGACGCCGGAGGATTTTGTGCAAAAGGTGCTGGTGGGCTGCTTTAACGCAAAGCAACTGTTCTGCGGCGACAACTTTACGTTTGGAGCCCGCGCCGCCGGTAACGTGGAGCGTCTGCGGGAGCTCTGCGCGCCCCTCGGCATCGGCGTGCATATCGTGCCGATGGCGCAGTACAGCGGGCAGACCGTCTCGTCGACCCGCATCCGCGCCGCGCTGGAGGAGGGCCGTCTCGACGACGCCAACGCCATGCTCGGCACACCCTACGCCATCGACTGGCCCGTTGTCCACGGCAAGGGCATCGGCAGCGGAAAGCTCGGCACGCCGACGCTGAACCAGAACTACCCCGCCGCGGCCCTGCAGCCCTGCGCGGGCGTCTACCTGACCCGCATTTATCTGGACGGCCAGTGGCGGCCCGCAGCCACCGGCATCGGCAAGCGCCCCACGGTGGACAGCAGTGAAAACGCCGCCGTGACCTGCGAGACGTTTGTGCCGGACTTCTCCGGCAATGTCTACGGTCAGCAGCCGGTGTTGGAATTTCACAAATATTTCTGCCCGGTGCGCAAGTTCAATTCGATGGACGAGCTGGCCGCGCTGATCCACCACGCCGCCGACGAGAGCAAGGCGTATTTTGCGGCCCTGAACGGCGCAAAATAATTGCGGAAATGCCGCAAATGCTCTTGTATTCCGCAAAATGTTGTGGTATACTAATTCTTGTTACCGCGGCCCGGTATGGGGCGTATGCCTCAATGGTTCCAACTACCCCTTACTGCGCCGACGGCTAATACATTTTTATGAAAGAGGTATATACCCATGAGCCAGAAATCCGCTATCGATAAGCAGCCCATCATCGCCAAGGCAGCCATCCACGAGGGTGACACCGGTTCTCCGGAGGTCCAGGTTGCTCTGCTGACCGCTCGTATCAACCACCTGACCGAGCACCTCAAGACCAACAAGCATGACAACCACAGCCGCCGCGGCCTGTTCAAGATGGTCGGCCGCCGCCGCAATCTGCTGGCCTATCTGCAGAAGAAGGACATCAACCGTTACCGTGCCCTGATCGCTGAGCTGGGTCTGCGTAAGTAATTTTCGCAAAAACGGGCAGGGTGCATTTGCACTCTGTCCGATTTTTTATACATGTGTGCTGCCGCCCCCTACAACGCGGCGCATCACAAAAATCCACTGCACCTGTATTTTACAGCCGCCCCCGCCGCGTTTTGTGCAGTAAATCGAGCACCCAAGCAACAGGCTTGGCTGCTGGCTTTATTGTACAGAACCGGGGCAGGGGAGCGCTGAAAGTAAAAATCTACCAAAGAAGGAGAATCCCTATGGCTTACGAATTCGCATCCAGACTGGAAACCTTCCCCAACTACCGCAAGTTCGAGACGACCTTTGCGGGCCGCCCGTTTGTGGTCGAGACCGGCAAAATGTGCGGTCTGTCCAACGGCAGCGCCATGATCCGCTACGGCGAGACCTGCGTGCTCTGCAACGTCACGATGAGCGACAAGCCCCGCGACGGCGTCGATTTCTTCCCCCTGAGCGTCGAGTTTGAGGAGAAGCTCTACGCCGCCGGCCGCATCCCCGGCAGCTTCATGCGCCGTGAGGGCCGCCCCGGCGAGCACGCCATCCTGTCCTCCCGCGTTGTGGACCGCCCCATCCGCCCGCTGTTCCCCAAGGATATGCGCAACGATGTCTGCGTGACCATGACCGTCATGAGCCAGGACCCCGACTGCTCTGCCGAAATTTCCGGCATGAACGGTGCGTCCCTGGCCATCGCCATGTCTGATATTCCCTGGAACGGCCCTATTGCCGGTGTGTTTGTCGGTCTGGTGGACGGCGAGATCGTGCTGAACCCCACGAAGGAGCAGCGCGAGCACAGCGACCTCTCCCTGACGCTGGCCGCCAGCGAGGAAAAGATCGTCATGATCGAGGCCGGTGCCAACGAGGTCGACGAGGAGACCATGATGAAGGCCATCCGCGCCGGTCACGAGGAGATCCGGAAGATGCTGGCGTTCATCAACAGCATCGTCGCCGAGATCGGCAAGCCGAAAAAGAGCTTCACCCCCGTGGAGCTCGACCACGCCCTGCTGGCTGACGTTTACGCCAACCACCTCGAGGACGTTAAGGCCGCGATGAACACCGACGACAAGAACGTCCGCGACGCCGCGATGCTGCCCATTATGGATGCCATCGCCGCCGAGCACCCCGAGCTGACCGCCGCCGACCTCGACCTCATCAGCTACAAGCTGCAGAAGAAGGTCGTTCGTACCTGGCTGCTTGAGGACGGCAAGCGCGTGGACGGCCGCGGCATCAACGAGATCCGCCCGCTGGCCGCCGAGGTTGGCCTGCTGCCCCGCGTCCACGGCTCCGGCATGTTCACCCGCGGCCAGACGCAGGTGCTGACCATCTGCACCCTCGGCTCCACCAAGGATGCCCAGCTGATGGATGACCTGTCCGACACGCCTTACAAGCGCTATATCCACCACTACAACTTCCCGCCGTACTCCGTCGGCGAGGCCCGCGCACCCCGCAGCCCGGGCCGCCGCGAGATCGGCCACGGCAACCTGGCCGAGCGTGCGCTGATTCCTGTCCTGCCCGATCAGGCCGAGTTCCCGTATACCATCCGCTGCGTCTCCGAGGTCCTGTCCTCCAACGGCTCCACCTCCCAGGCGTCCATCTGCGGCTCCACGCTGGCTCTGATGGATGCCGGTGTGCCCATCAAGGCACCCGTTGCGGGCATTTCCTGCGGCCTTATCACCGATGGTGACCCGCTGCACGGCGGGCGCTGGATGACGATGCTGGACATTCAGGGCGTCGAGGACTTCCACGGCGACATGGACTTCAAGGTGGGAGGCACCCGCAAGGGTATCACCGCCATCCAGATGGATATTAAGATCGACGGCCTGACCTACGACATCATCGCCGAGGCCTTCGAGAAGTGCCGCAAGGGCCGCCTGTACATCCTCGATGAGATCATCAAGCCGGTCATTGCCGAGCCGCGCGCCGAGCTGTCCAAGTATGCGCCCAAGATGTTCAGCATGATGATCCCCGTTGACAAGATCAAGGACGTCATCGGCAAGGGCGGCAAGGTCATTCAGGAGATGTGCGCTAACTTCAACTGCAAGATCGACATTGAGGAGGACGGCCACGTCTTTATCTCCGCCGCCGATCAGGACGACGCGAAGCGCGCCATTGCGACCATCAAGACGATTGTCGAGGACCCGGAGATCGGTGCCATCTACAAGGGCCGCGTGACCCGCCTGATGAACTTCGGTGCGTTTGTTGAGATCGCCCCCGGCAAGGAGGGCCTTGTCCACATCTCCAAGCTGGACGACCACCGCGTTGAGCACGTTGAGGATGTCGTTGCCGTTGGCGACCCGATCTTCGTCATGGTCACCGACATCGACCAGCAGGGCCGCATCAACCTGTCCCGCAAGGACGCCCTCGCCGCTATCGCCAAGAAGCGCGCCGAGGCCGCCCAGCAGTGATTACGGGGGTTTTGTTCCTTCTTTGCAAAGAAGGAACCGAAGAAATTCCAAACAAATAAAACAAGAAAAGGGAGTCTGCCGTGAATCGGCAGGCTCCCTTTTTAATTTGCTTGCACTGTAGGGGCCGGGCATGCCCGGCCCGCAGCATAGCCGCAAACGCCCGGCAAAGCATTGTAGGGGCGGCATACATGCCGCCCGCGCCGCTTACTCCGCCATATCAGAGAACACCATATACAGCCCCACGGCCCCTACAATGACGCCTATCGCGGCAAGCGGGAAATCACCGAAATTGTACAGAATCGTGGCGTTGATTTCCTCACTGCCTGCGCAGAGCAGGATGCCAAAGAGAAGCAGTGCAAGGCCCTTTGCAATCTTGTTGTTCATTACTTCTACACCTCCAGAAATTTCGATTTGCCGATTGATATACCCCGATTATACCACAAAAGAGGCTGCCGCACAAGGTCAAACCCCATGCCACAGCCTCTCGCTATAACCCGTTCCCGGGAAAAAATATTGAAAGTTCTTTTGCTTACTTTTCTTTCAAGAAAAGTAAGACTTACTTCTCGATGACTTCCTTCGTGTCGCGGGCAATCATCAGCTCTTCGTTGGTCTCGATGATCAGCGTGCGGACGCGGGCACCCCAGGCGGTGACCTCAACGACATCTTCCTTCTGCTTGTGGGCATCGCGGTTCTTGTCGGTGTCGATGCGGATGCCCAGCCAATCCATGTGGTGGCAGATCTTGGCGCGGGAGTCGGCGTCATGCTCGCCGATGCCGCCGGTAAAGACGATGGCATCCACGCCGCCCATTGCGGCAATGTAGCTGCCGATGGTCTTTTTGATCTGGTAGTTCAGCATGTCGCTGGCCAGCTGTGCGCGCTTGTTGCCGTTCATGGCGGCCTCCTCGACATCGCGCTTGTCGCTGGACACGCCGGAAACACCCAGCAGACCGGACTTCTTGTTCAGGATCTCGTCCAGCTCGTGGCCGGTGATCTCGAGGTTGTACTTCAGGTAGTTGACCACAGAGGGGTCCAGGTCGCCGCAGCGGGTACCCATCATCAGGCCGGCCAGCGGGGTCATGCCCATGGAGGTATCAACGACCTTGCCCTGATCGACAGCGGCGATGGAGGAGCCGTTGCCCAGATGGCAGGTGATGAGCTTCAGGCGCTCAATGGGCTCCTCGAGGTACTCAGCAGCCTTGTGAGCAACGTACTTGTGGCTGGTGCCGTGGAAGCCGTAGCGGCGGACGCCGTACTTCTCATAGTACTCATAGGGGATGGCGTACATATAAGCCTTCGGGGGCATGGTGCTGTGGAAAGCGGTGTCGAAGACAGCGACCATCGGGACGTTGCCGAAGACCTTGCGGGCTGCCTCGATGCCGAGGATGCCTGCGGGGTTGTGCAGAGGAGCCAGGGGGCTCAGCTCACGGATGGTGTTGATGACCTCGTCGGTGATCAGGCAGCTGGCCTTGAACTTCTCACCGCCGTGGACGACGCGGTGGCCGATGGCGCTGATCTCGCTGACATCGTCGATGCACTTGCCCTCGCCGGTGGTCATCTTCTTCACGACCTCAGCAAAAGCCTCGGTGTGGGTGGGGAAGATCGCGGGAGTGGTAGCCTTGTGGCCGTTAGCTTCATGGGTGATCATGCTGCTCTCCATGCCGATGCGCTCGCACAGGCCCTTGCACAGCACCTTCTCACCGTCCATATCGATGAGCTGATATTTCAGGGAAGAAGAACCACAGTTGATAACCAGAATTTTCATCTTCTTGTTTCCTCCAGATATGTTTTTGTCCACCCCCGAGAGGGCAGAATTTTACAGATTCCTAGAATTATTATATAATAGGGTCGGCCGGTTTTCAAGCCGCAATGGCGGCAAAGCCTGCCACGAAGTCCCCGGGCTTTTTTGTACATCCTGCCCAGAATCCTGTCATTCTGCCCCAGTTCTCCATGCAGTATGACAGATATTTCACAAACTTTTGAGGTCACGCCATGAAATTTGCCGGTATCATCGCCGAATACGACCCCTTCCACAACGGCCACGCATGGCAGCTGGCGCAGGCAAAAGCGCTGGGTGCAGAGCGCGTCGCCGTCGCCATGAGCTGTTCGCTGGTGCAGCGGGGGGCGCTGCCCCTCCTGCCCGAAGCTGTCCGCACCCGGTCCGCCCTCACCTGCGGGGCTGACCTTGTGTTTGCTCTGCCTGCTCCCTGTGCCTGCGCGGGGGCAGAGGCGTTCGCCCGGGCTGGCGTGGCGCTGCTTGCCGCCGCCGGGTGCGACGGTCTGGTGTTCGGTGCCGAGACGCCCGACGCGGCCCTTCTGATGGAGGCCGCCGAGCTTCTTGACAGCGGCTCCTACCGCGCCGCCCTGAAAGCCCAGCTTGCGGGCGGCGCACGGAGCTTTGCCGCCGCGCGGCAGGCCGCCGCGGCGAAGCTTGCATCTGACGAGCGGGTCGCCGCCCTGCTGGACAAGCCCAACAACAACCTCGCTGTCGAATACTGCCGGGCCATCCGCAGCCTTGCGCCTCGGATGGAGGCTTATCCCCTGCCCCGTCAAGGCGCGAACCACGGTGAGGCGCTCCACTCTGCCCACGGGCAGTTCGCCAGCGCCAGCGCACTTCGCAAGCTCTGGGCCGAGGGCGGAGCGGACGCCGTCGCGCCTTACGTTCCCGAGGCGGTCTTCCCGCTTTATCAGGAGGTTTACGCCGCCGGGCAGTACACCGATTTTTCCGCCGCCGGGCGGTGCGAGCTGGCCCTTCTCCGGTCTGCCTGCCGGGGCAAAGCGCCCTTTGCAGACATCCGCGGCGTCTCCGAAGGACTGGAGCACCGTCTGGAAGCCGCCGTCCGTACCAGCACCACCTACGACGAACTTCTGGACGCTCTCACCACCGTCCGTTACCCCCGGGCGCGGATGCGCCGCCTCGCCATGGACGCCGCGCTGGGCTGCACCGCCGACAGTCTCCCCGCCCTTCCGCCCTATCTCCACCTGCTGGGAGGGAAGAAGGATGCCCTTCCTTTCTTAAAAAATTGCACCCTCCCTGTCTCCCACTCGCTGGCCCGTCTGCGGGGATCAGGCGATGCCTGCACCCAGATGGCCGAGGCGCAGCTTGCCGCCGCTGATTTTGGTACGCTCTGCCGCGTTTCGCCGGAGGCAATGGGCGGTCTACTTCGTCAAAAAAATATCTTTTTGACGTAATGACAGAAATTTTTCTGCAAATTTTATCATTTCGGCACTTGTATGCCGAGGCAGTTTCGGTGTATTATAGTAAAGACACTTGGATACAACACTGCCTGTTCGACAGGTACAAGGAGGAACCATGGCACTTCACGTTCTGGACGAAGCCAACCGCTGCCTCGGCTGCAAAAAGCCGATGTGCCAGCAGGGCTGCCCCATCCACACCAACATCCCCGAGGTCATCCGCCTGCTCAAGGACAATCACCTCGACGACGCCGGCCGGATGCTGTTTGAAAACAACCCCCTGACCACTGTGTGCAGCCTCGTGTGCAACCACGAGAACCAGTGCGAGGGCCACTGCATCCGCAACCGGATGCCCAGCCACGACCCCGTCCACTTCTCCATCATCGAGGACTACATCTCCACCACCTACGCCAACAAGATGACTTCCGGCCCCGCCCCCAGGAACGGCATGAAGGCCGCTGTCGTCGGCTCCGGCCCTGCGGGCCTGACCGTCGCCGTCCTGCTGGCGCGCTGGGGTTACGATGTCACCATCTTCGACGCCCGCGACAAGATCGGCGGCGTCATGCGGTACGGCATTCCCAACTACCGCCTGCCCGACAGCGTGCTGGACGACTTCCAGTACCGCCACCTCGAGCTGAAGGGCATCCACGTCCGCCCCAATACTGCCATCGGCAAGACAATCACCATCGACGACCTCTTCCGGGACGGCTACAAGAGCGTCTTTATCGGCGCCGGTCTGTGGAAGGCCAACGCCATGCACATCAAGGGCGAGACGCTGGGCAACGCGGCCTTCGGCATCGACTATCTGGCCAACTCCAAGGCCTTCCAGCTGGGCGACGACATCGCCGTCATCGGCGTGGGCAACTCCGCCATGGACTGCGCCCGCACTGCCATCCGCAACGGCGCACGCCACGTCACCTGCTACGCCCGCCGCGACGAGGAGTGCATCAGCGCTTCCGAGCACGAAGTGCGGTACGCCAAGCTCGAGGGCGTGGGCTTCCGCTTCTGCAAGGCTCCGGTGGAGATCCGTGAGAACGGCATCATCTGCCGCGACACCGTGAAGGGCGAGGACGGCAAGTTCACCCAGGTAGAGGGCAGCGAGACCTTCTACCCCCACACCGGCGTCATCGTCTCGGTGAGCCAGGGTTCTGAGAACTCCCTCGTCAAGACCACCACCGGCATCGAGACCAACCAGCGCGGCCTGCTCACCGTCAACGAGGACGGCAGCACCACCCGCGAGGGCGTGTTCGCCGGCGGCGACGCCGTCATGGGCGCGCGCACCGTCGTGGAAGCCGTGGCCATCGCCAAAAAGGTGGCCGCGTCCATGGACGCCTACATGAAGGCCCTGCCCGCCGACAACACTCCCGACCCCTACGCCGGTATTCCGGTGTTCTCCACCCCGACTTCTGACGTTCTGGCAAAGCAGGGCGTCTAACTTCTGATCTTCAAGGCTGCTGTGCAAAAGCGCGGCAGCCTTTTCTTTTTGTAACATTTCTGTTTCTTTGCCAATCTTAGCCGCTCTTTTGTTGACGGACTTTTGTCTGTTTTTGTATACTTAATAAGGAAATATTTCTCAATTCCAACGCCCGGCGGCACTGCTTCTGGGCGTGAAAGGCTGGTGGACATCATTATCAAATCATCCATCCCCAAACTTCGGGAGAAGCTGCTGGAGGCACTGCAGGCCGTCCTGCCCATCGCGGCCATCGTGCTGGTGCTCTGTTTCAGCATCGCCCCTGTTTCCCCGAGCATCCTGCTCTGCTTTCTGCTGGGCGCGGCCATGATCATCGTCGGCATCATGTTCTTCACTCTGGGTGCCGAGATGAGCATGACCCCCATGGGCGAGCGGGTCGGCTCCATGCTCACCCGGAGCCAGAACCTCTTTCTCATCATCGGCGTGGGTTTCCTGCTGGGCTTCCTTATCACCATCTCAGAGCCCGACTTACAGGTGCTTGCCAATCAGGTACCCTCCATCCCCAACATGACCCTCATCCTCTCGGTGGCTGCGGGCGTGGGCATCTTCCTCGTCATGGCCTTCCTGCGTATGCTGCTGGGCATCCCGCTGCCCCGGCTGCTGGTCATCTTTTACGCTGCCATCTTCCTTCTGGCTGCATTTGTGCCGAAAGAGTTTCTGGCCGTGGCCTTCGACTCCGGCGGCGTCACCACCGGCCCCATGACCGTCCCCTTCATCATGGCGCTGGGCGTCGGTGTGTCGGCCATCCGTTCCGACCGCCATGCAGCGGACGACAGCTTCGGCCTCGTAGCCCTCTGCTCCGTAGGTCCCATCCTCGCCGTCCTCATCCTCGGCATCGTCTTCAATGCCAGCGAGAGCAGCTACGTGCCGCCGGTCATCCCCGAAGTGGGCGACTCGGTGGAGCTGTGGCAGCTGTTCAGCGAGGGCCTGCCCACCTATCTGCACGAGATCGCCACTTCCCTGCTGCCCATCGTCGTGATGTTCGGCATCTTCCAGCTCGCCGCCCTTCACATCGACCGGCGGACGCTGGGCCGCATCGGCGTAGGCCTCGTCTATACTTACATCGGCCTCGTGCTCTTCCTCACCGGGGCGAACATCGGCTTCATGCCCGCCGGCAACTACCTCGGTCAGGTCCTGGGCGGCCAGAGCAGCCGGTGGCTGCTCATCCCCATCGGGATGCTCATCGGCTACTTTATCGTCCGGGCCGAGCCGGCGGTCTATGTCCTCAACAAACAGGTCGAAGAAGTCACCGACGGTGCCATCTCCGCCGGGACGATGGGCGCGGCCCTCTCGGCCGGCGTCGCCCTCTCGGTGGGCCTTGCGATGGTGCGCGTCCTCACCGGCATCTCGATTTTGTGGTTCCTCATCCCGGGCTATCTCTTCGCCATCAGCATCTCCTTTGTGGTGCCGAAGCTCTACACCGCCATCGCCTTTGACGCCGGCGGCGTGGCCTCCGGCCCCATGACGGCCACCTTCCTGCTGCCGCTGGCGCAGGGTGCCTGCATCGCCGTAGGCGGCAACATCGTCACCGACGCCTTCGGCGTAGTGGCCATGGTCGCCATGACACCCCTCATCACCGTCCAGCTCATGGGCCTTGTGGCCCAGCTCAAGACCCGCAAGGCCCGCAGCGCCCAGCCCCTGCTGGATCCTGCCGCCCTGCTGGCCGAACTGCCGGACGACGCCATCATCGAGCTGTAAGGAGGGCTTGCCGTGAATACGCTTTACTGGCTGGTCACCATCACCGACCGCCCCACGACAGACGCCTTTCTGAAGCTGTATAAGAGCTTCGGCGTCGATGTCAGCCTCCGCACTGTGGGTGCCGGCACTGCCGTTCAGGAGACGCTTTCCACCCTCGGGCTGGAAAAGACCGAAAAAGCCGTGCTCTTTGCCATCATCACAGCGGACAGCTGGCCCCGCATCCAGAAAGCCCTGCGCCGCCAGATGCGCATTGATGTGCCGGGTACCGGCATCGCATTCATCGTCCCGGTAAGCAGCATCGGCGGCAAGCGCGCCCTGCTGTTCCTCACCGAACACCAGACCCTTGAGCTGAAGGAGGAAAGCACCTTGAAAGATACCCGTTACGACCTGCTGCTGGTCATCGCCAATCAGGGCTACACCGGCTCTATCATGGACGCGGCCCGGGCCGCAGGAGCCGGCGGCGGCACCGTCATTCACGCCAAAGGCACCGGCATGGAGGGCGCGGCCAGGTTCATGGGCATCGACCTCGTGAACGAAAAAGAGCTGGTGCTCATCGTCAGCCGCACTTCCGAGAAGAACGCCATCATGAAAGCCATCATGGACAACGCCGACAAAAAGGCCGGCTCCATCGTCTTCTCGCTGCCCGTCACCGATACCGCCGGCCTGCGCCTGCTGGACGAAGAGTAAAAAATCAAACTTTCATCTGTCAAATGAACAAAAATCCACGCTCCGGCAGGCCGCCGGGCGTGGATTTTTTTGCCGTTTTCCGGTATGATAGAAGAGAGATACGGGAGGAAACGCTATGAATCAGAATCCGCACTGGAAGCAGCTGATCCGGACCTGGGCTGCCATCATCTTCGGCAACGCGCTCTACTCGCTGACCGTTGCCCTGTTCCTCGAGCCGGCGGGCCTCATCACCGGCGGCGCGACCGGCATCGCGCTGGCCATCGGACGATTGACGGGCCTGTCCGTCTCGGGGCTGCTGCTCTTCATCAACCTCGCCATGCTGGTCTGGGGCTGGGTGGTCCTGGGCCGGGCCTTCGCCCTCAATACGCTGGCCAGCAGTGTTCTCAGCCCCGCCTTCCTCGCCCTGTTCGAGGGGATGGCGAATGGCCGGGTGCTGACGGAGGACATCTTCCTCTGCACCGTCTTCGCGGGCCTCGGCATCGGCGTGGCGCTGGGCATCGTCATCCGCTCCGGCGCATCCACCGGCGGCCTCGACATCCCGCCGCTGGTGCTCAACAAATGGTTCAAGCTGCCGGTGTCGGCCACCATGCTGGCCTTCGACATCATGGTCCTGCTGATGCAGGCTGTGTTCAGCCCGATGCCGCAGGTGCTGTACGGCATTGTGATGGTGCTCATCCACACCGTCGTCATGGATAAGATGCTGATGATGGGTGCCAGCCGCACCGAGGTGAAGATCATCAGCAGCCAGTCCGACGCCATCTGTGCCGCCATCCTCGAGCAGCTGGACCGGGGCGTGACCATCCTCCACGGCGAGGGCGGCTACACCCACGAGTCCAGCGCCGTGCTACTGAGCATCGTGTCCAACCGGGAACTGCCCCGGCTGGAAAAGCTGGCTCACAGCATCGACCCCACCTGCTTTCTCATCGTGAGCCATGTCACCGAGGTCAGCGGCCGGGGCTTCTCGATGGATAAGGATTATTTGTAAAACAAAGGGGAATGCCGAACGGCATTCCCCTTTGTTTTACAGTAACGGTGCAATAACTTTCAGTAAAATCCCTGCCAGATGGAGCAGCACGTTGCCCTCCCAGATGCTCTCCCGGGTGGGCTCGACGTCGCGGCAGAATTCCAGCGTCTTCTGGAAATCCTTCTCGATGGCGGGGATGCAGGCGGTATCCTTCATCCAGACCGCATTCTCGAAGTGGTGGTAGAGACTGCGGTAGTCGAGGTTTATGGTACCCACCACGGCCTCGCTGTCGTCCACCACAAAGACCTTCGCGTGGACAAAGCCGGGCAGCCACTCGCTGATCTTCACGCCCGAGTCCAGCAGAGACTTGTAGTGCGTCTTCGCCAGCGCATAGGCGAACTTCTTGTCCGGCACATGGGGCAGGATGAGGTGGACGTCCACGCCCCGCTCTGCCGCGAACTTGAGGGCCGTTTCCAGCTCACCGTCGAGGATGAGGTAGGGCGTCATAATGTGGATGTAGCGCTTGGCGCGGTTGAGCAGGTCGATATAGACCATCTCTCCCACCCGCTCACCGTCCAGCGGGCAATCGCCGTAAGGGGCCGCAAACCCCTTCGCCGGGACGGAGTGGGGCGGCACGGAGAGGAACTTCTCAAACTCCGGCTCCCGGAGGATGCTCCACATCTCGAGGAAGAGGATGGTCAGCGGTCGGACAGCCTCGCCTTCCAGCATGACGGCGGCGTCCTTCCAGCGGCCATACTTCTCGATGTGGTTGATGTACTCGTCGGCGAGGTTCACGCCGCCGGTAAAACCCACCTTGCCATCAATGACGAGAATTTTCCGGTGGTCGCGGTAATTATAATGGGTCGAGACAAAGGGCTGCACCGGCGAGAACACCTGGCACTGGATGCCCAGCTTTTCAAGGCGGCTGGGGTAATCCCGGGGCAGGGTGGCGAACTCACAGGTGCCGTCGTACATCACCCGGACGTCCACGCCCTCGGCGGCCTTGCGGGCCAGCACTTCGAGGATCTTGCCCCACATGAGGCCCTCGTCGATGATGAAGTACTCGAGGAAGATGTACTTCTCGGCCTTTTCCAGTTGGCGAAGCAGCTCTTCGAACTTGGCCTCGCCGCCGGGGAAGTAGGTGACTTCCGTGTTCCTGTAGACCGAGAAGCCGCCGCCCTTTCCGTGGAGATACCGCGCCAGCGAGGCCGCGCCGGGGTCGGCTTCGGCCAGCTCCTGGGCCGCAGCCAGCGGCTGGGGCTGTAAGCCCCGGGCCTCCTCAGTGAGGTGGGTCACCCGCTTTTTCAGGGCGTTGTGGCCGATGTTGCTCTTGACGTAGAAAAACAGCGGTACGCCCACGACCGGCAGGATGGCGATGGTGACCATCCATGTGATCTTAGCACTGTTGTCCATCTCGCTGTTGAGGATGTAGACCACCATGAAGGCCGACATGGCCACACTGCCGCCGAAGTAATGGGGCAGCAGTCCGCCGAACCATCGGAACACGCTCCACAGTACACCGACCTGCAACAGCATGAGCAGCAGCACCAGCCCGAAGCGGCTGAAGATCGCGTGGACGATGCCCTTCTGACCCTTTTTCAGGAGGCGGAGACCGCCGTCCTCGAACTGCTGCATCCTGTCTTTCATGTTCTGCTGAAATTCTTCTTTTTTCATGCTTCTCCTTTCGGGCGGAGGGTGACGGCAAACAGCCCCTGGGCCGCATGGCAGTCCTCCACCAGCTGTTTCGGCTGCGGGCAGACGCCGTGGTCATGCCACGGGTCGTTGAACCAGTAGTTTTCGTCATCGTAGCCCACCAGCAGCAGGCAGTGTTCGTTGCACTTCCACGCAAAGTCGGTGCCATCGGCCAGCAGCCAGTGGTCACGCTTTTCCGGCACGGGCTGGAAATCCAGCGTCGCCCAGAACACCACCGGCATCCCAGCGTCGATATAAGAGCAAAGCTCTGCCGCCGTCTTGCCGCTCTCGTCCACGACTTCGAACTTGTCGGCTGCGCCCTCGTGTTCCAGAGCGCTGTTCAGGGCCTTGACGATGCAGGGCGAATAGCAGCCGTAGCCGGTGTGGTCGTGGGGGTCGCCGGGGTAGACCTGCCACGGGTCAGGGCCGTAGAGTTTTCCGTCCTGCTCCCAGTAAGGGGCGTGGGGCAGGTCGCGGGCGATGAAGGTATCCGGGTCGATGTCGATGCCCACGGCCTGGAGCAGCATGACGCTGCTGATGCTCTCGCAGCCGTTGACCCAGCGCTCAGTCTGGTCGATGTACGGGGCAGGAACGATTTTTTTCATCAAAATGCCTCCCAGCAGAGATTCGGCCCTGTCAAAACAGAGCGAAGTGTGTTATTATGTAGGATAAGAATATTATACCCTACTCTGGGGATTTTTTCTACAACAATCGGCACGCGGAGGTTTTTGGAACATGAACAATCTGATCATCGGCATCGCAGGCGGCTCCGGCAGCGGCAAGACCACACTGGCCTGTCGGCTCAAGGCACTTTTCGGGGAAGACGAGGTGCGCCTCATCTCCCACGACAGCTACTACAAGCGCCACGACGAGCTGCCCTTTGAAGAACGCTGCAAGCTGAACTACGACCACCCGGACGCCTTTGACAACGCCCTGCTCATCTACCACTTGCAGGAGCTGAAGGCTGGCCGCGCCATCGACTGCCCGGTGTACGACTACGCCGACCACAACCGCAGCAACGAGGTGCAGCACATCGAACCGGCCCCTGTCCTCATCGTGGAAGGCATCCTTCCCTTCGTAGAGCCGGAGCTGTGCGCCATGTTCGACTACAAGATCTTCGTGGACACCGACGCTGACGAGCGCATCCTGCGCCGTCTGGTGCGGGACGTCAAGGAGCGCGGCCGCTCCCTCGACAGCGTTATCAACCAGTACCTCACCACCGTCAAACCCATGCACGAGGCTTTCGTTGAGCCCAGCAAGAGGAACGCGGACATCATCGTCCCCAACGGCGGCGAGAACACCACCGCCATCGAGATGCTGGCCCACCACATCCGCAGCCTCATCGAGAAGGCAAATATGCTCTAAAAGCTTCTGATACAGCAAAACCGGAGTCCCTGCGGGGACTCCGGTTTTTTGTTATATCAGGCTCAGTGATAATACTTGATCTTGACGTCCTTGCCGAAGGCCTGGCTGCCGAGAACGCAATCCTTGCTGATCTTGACTTCCTTCAGCGGGCAGTTGCTGAATGCGTGAACGTCGATCGTTTTCACACTGCTGGGGATGGTCACGGACGACAGGCTGGTGCAGCTGGCAAAGACCGACCAGTCCAGCTTCTCGGTGCCTTCCGGCAGGACGATGTTCGTCAGGCTGCTGCACCAGCCGAAGCAGGCGTAGTTCAGAGTCTTCAGGGTGCTGGGCAGGGTGACTTCCCGCAGGGCAGAGCAGCCTTCAAAGGCATTGTCTGCAATGCTGGTCATCCCCTCCGGGAGCACGATGCTCTCCAGCGAGGTGCAGGATGCAAAGGCGCCTTCGGCCAGCTCGGTCACGCTGGCCGGAATGGTATAGGCCGTCAGACCACCTGCGGCGGGGCAGCGGATGAGCTGGGTCATGGCCTTATTGTAGAGGATGCCGTCCTGCACGGTGAGACAGGGGTTGGCTGCGCTCACCTCGATGCTGGAAAGGGCCTTGCAGCCATAGAGAGCGCGGCGTCCCACTTCCTGCAGGCTGTCGGGCAGAGTGATGCTGGTGAGGCCGGTGTAGTAGGCGCTTCCGGCGTTATTGAATGCAAATGCGCCCAGCTTGGTCACACCCTCGCAGACCTGTACCGCCTGAATGGTGCTCAGCCCGTCGGGCGAAGCTGCAAGCAGCTCCTCGGCCCACGGGGCGCGGCTGCCCTCGCTCGTGGAAAAGTCATTCATCGGGCCGCTGCCATAGATGTAGAGCACGTTGTCAGCGCCGAGGCCCCAGTTGACCGCATCGCCGCACTTGCCGGAGCGAGTGAGCGCCACGCTGGGCGCAGAGATCGAGTTCTCCTGTCCCAGCAGCTCCACTGGCACCTGTGCCGCCAGTGCGGACGGCGCCCCCAGAAGCATTGCCGCCGTCAGCGTCAGCGCTGCAGCGCGTCCGAAGGGTCTGTGCATAAAAACACCCATTTTAAGTTCCTCCTCTTTGCGGCAGTTCTTTTTCTGCCCTGTTTTCTATATCATACGCCTTTTTATCCGGATTGTCGATATGTCCGCCCGTTTTTCAACAAAAAACCTGCTGTTCGTGGAAAACAGCAGGTTTTGCATCATTCTTTGATGGAAGTGCGCACCAGTGCGCGCTTGAGGCGGGCCTGTGCCATCTCGTACTCGCGGCGGTCGAGGTCTTTGCGGGCCAGGATCTCTTCGGCGCGCTTTTTTGCGGCCTCGGCGCGGGTGTGGTCGATCTGCTCAGCCCACTCCCATGTGGTGGCTACCAGACGCACCTCACCGTCCAGCACGGTGAGCATCCCGCCCATGCAGGCGGCACGGCGGCGGCTGCCCTCGGCATCAACGATGTGGGCCTCGCCCATGCCCAGCGCGGTGCAGTAGTCGCCGTGCTTGGCCAGAATGGCAAGGTCACCGTCGATGGCGCGGCAGACCACACGCTCGGCCTGCCCCTCAAAGGCGCAGCCGTCCGGTGTGACCACCGTCAGATGAAAGGTCGTCATGGTTTACCCCTTCTTCGCCTTAGCGAACACATCGTCGATGGTGCCTGCGAACAGGAAGGCGCTCTCGGGCAGGTCGTCGCACTCGCCGTTCAGGATCATGCGGAAGCCGCGCAGCGTCTCTTTCAGCGGGACGTACTGGCCGGGCATACCGGTGAACTGCTCTGCAACGTGGAAGCTCTGGCTCAGGAAGCGCTGCACCTTGCGGGCGCGGCTGACCGTGCGCTTGTCATCCTCGCTCAGCTCGTCCATGCCCATGATGGCGATGATGTCCTGCAGCTCCTTGTAGCGCTGCAGCACCTTCTGGACGGCACGGGCGATCTCATAATGCTCCTGGCCCACGACCTCCGGGCTGAGGATACGGCTGGTGGAGTCCAGCGGGTCCACAGCGGGGTAGATGCCCTGAGAGGCGATGTCACGGCTCAGGACCGTGGTAGCGTCCAGATGGGTGAACGTCGTTGCAGGGGCCGGGTCGGTCAGGTCGTCGGCGGGGACGTAGACAGCCTGCACCGAGGTGATGGAGCCCTTGCGGGTGGAGGTGATGCGCTCCTGCAGAG
>OMCC01000148.1_pt1 | contig 50154 bp, 65 predicted proteins | sample 1674161 | NCBI WGS metagenome assembly OMCC01 (sample SAMEA103958149, study PRJEB25191) | human gut metagenome | biome: human-associated habitat [ENVO:00009003]; feature: intestine environment [ENVO:2100002]; material: feces | place: Germany | collected 2013/2015 | reverse complement strand
GATCGGGGTCTTCATCGAAACCTTGGCCTTCGACTTGATGCCACGCAGCGCGGCCAGAGCCTCACCGGCATGAGCAAGCAGATCGGCGGATGCGTCGCCGGCGGCGGCCGCGTACACGTCGGCCACAGGCCATGCGGCGCGGTGCACGGAGCCCTCGCCCTCATGCATCCAGCTCCACACCTCTTCGGTGGCATACGGCAGGTACGGGGCCAGCAGGCGCGCGAACGCATCAAGACCCAGGCCCAGCGTGGTGCGTGCGGACTTCACCGCGGCCTCGCTCGGCACGTTGCCGGTGGAATCGGCGGTGCCGTAGGCGCGGTTCTTGACCAGCTCGATGTAGTCGTCGCAGAACTGCCAGAAGTAGTTCTCGATGACTTCCAGAGCCTTGGAATGCTCGTAGTTGTTGAGATCGTCGGTGGCTTCGCGGACCACGGCGGCCATCTTGGACATCGCGGAACGGTCGATCGGCTCGGTCACGTCGGCCGGGTTCCATGCGGCGACTGCCGGAGCGCCCACGTGATGGTTCTCGTCCTCACGGCCGATGGCTAGCGCGAACTTGGTGGCGTTGAGCAGCTTGATGGCAAGACGACGGCCGATCTTCATCTGGCCTTCGTCGTACGTGGCGTCCAGGCCCAGACGTGCGGCGGCGGCCCAGTAACGCACCGCGTCGGCGCCGAACTGTTTGATCGGCTTGTCCGGCACGACCACGTTGCCCTTGGACTTCGACATCTTCTTGTGGTCCGGATCGAGGATCCAGCCCGACAGCGTGGTGTTGGCCCACGGCAGGCACTTGTTCTCGAGATGCGCGCGATCCATGGTGGAGAACAGCCAGGTGCGGATGATGTCCTGGCCCTGCGGACGCAGATCCATCGGGAAGGTGGCATTGAAGATCGCCTGGTTCTCCTCGCCCGGTTCCTCCCAGCGGGTCACGATCTGCGGGGTGAGCGACGAGGTGGCCCAAGTATCCATGATGTCCGGCTCGGCGGTGAAGCCGCCCGGCACGTCACGCTGGTCCTCGGTGTAGCCTTCCGGCACATCGTCGGTCGGATCGATCGGCAGACGGTCCTCGCTCGGGGTGATCGGATGATCGTAATCCGGGGTGCCATCCTCCTTCACCGGGTACCACAGCGGGAACGGAACGCCGAAGAAGCGCTGGCGGGAGATCAGCCAGTCGCCGTTGAGGCCGTGCACCCAGTTCTCGTAGCGCACGCGCATGAAATCGGGGTGGAAGTTCAGCTCCTTGCCGCGCGCGATGAGCTCGGCGTTCAGCTTCTCGTCGGTGCCGCCGTTCTTCAGGTACCACTGGCGGGAGGTGACGATTTCGAGCGGCTTGTCGCCCTTCTCGTAGAAGTTCGTCATACGCTTGGTCGGGGTCGGCTCGCCGTCCAGATCGCCGGCAGCGCGCAGCTCGTCGACGATGACCTTACGTGCGGAGAACGTGGTCTTGCCCGCGGTCTCCTGGAAGATACGCTTGCCTTCCTCGTCTTCGATCCAATCCGGGGTGTCCATGACGATGCGCCCGTTGCGCTGGATGATGGAACGCAGCGGCAGGTTCAGATCGCGCCACCATTCGACGTCGGTCACGTCGCCGAACGTACAGCACATGGCGATGCCGGCGCCCTTGTCCATTTCCGCCGCCTTATGCGCCAGAATCGGCACCTTCACATGGAACAGCGGGGAGTAGACGTACTGGCCGAAATACTGCTTGTAACGCTCGTCGTCCGGATGCGCGATCAGCGCGCCGCAGGCGGCCAGCAGTTCCGGACGGGTGGTCTCGATGTAGATCGGGGTGCCGTCTTCGAAACGGAAGGCCAACTTGTGGTAGAAGCCCGGGTATTCGCGCGATTCCAGTTCGGCCTGCGCCACTGCGGTCTGGAACGTCACGTCCCACAGGCCCGGGGCGTCCTTCTGATACGCCTCTCCGCGAGCCAGGTTGCGCAGGAACGCTTTCTGGGCCACGCGCTGCGGATGCTCGCCGATGGTGTGGTAGGTCTGCGACCAGTCGATGGACAGGCCGAGGGAGCGCCACAGCGCCTCGAACTGCTTCTCGTCCTGGGCGGTGAGCTTTTCACATAGTTCGATGAAGTTCTTACGGGAGATCGGCACCTGGTCCTTGGCGTCGATCTTCTTGCCATCGGTGCCTTCGAACGGCGGCACGAAATTCGGATCGTACTTCAGGGAAGTGTCCACGCGCACGCCGTAATAGTTCTGCACACGGCGTTCGGTCGGCAGGCCGTTGTCGTCCCAGCCCATCGGGTAGAACACGTCGTAGCCGTTCATGCGCTTGAAACGCGCGATCACATCGGTATGCGTGTAGGAGAACACGTGGCCCACATGCAGGTGGCCCGAAACGGTGGGCGGCGGGGTATCGATGGAATAGACGGCCTTGCGGTCGCGGGTGCCCTGGAACTTGTAGACTCCGCTCTCGTCCCAGACGCCACGCCACTTGTCTTCGAGACCGTCCACGCCGACCCTGTCGGGCAGCGGCGTGAGGTTCGCGTTGATGGTGTTATCTTGGCTTTCAGTCATAGTCGCTAGTCTAGAAAGCGAATGTGACAACTGCCGTCGTATCAGCGCCTATCGAACCGAATGCCGGAATCGCAGGCAAATCGCGGAAAATCCACATAAAAAACCGTGGAAAAATCAGTGCAGCGTCAATCTGTTCAACGGCAGCAGACGGTCGGTCAGATTCTTCGGATACCCCTGCAGCCCATCGGAAACGGCAAGGAAGTTCTTGCGTGTGTACAGCCAGTCGCTGGCCGCGTTTTCGCTGACGGCGCGCGCGTAATCGCGCATGCGGGCCTGATAATCGTTGTCGTTGGTCGCGGCCATGGCATTGGCGTAAGCCTGCTGCGCGTCGCCGTTCTCGAAATGGAACACGGACTGGCCGTTGTCGAAGACGCTTGCGTCACCTTCGTCGCTCATGGTGGTCAGCGCGATGTTATAGGTGCCGGCGTTCATGCGTTCCGTCACGTCCGCGGCGGAATCGAGCACTTCCAGATTGGTGTTGATGTTGAGGTTTTCGATGGCGGTTTTCACGTCGTTGCCGATGCTTTCGTATTCCTTCGGCACCAGAATGTCGATTGGCGCGATGTAGTTCACTCCGAAATACGTGCGCATCCGTTGCCCCTGTTCGAGGTTGTAGGGGTACAGGCCGCTCAGGTCCTCATACCCGTCTTCCAGCGGGCTGATCGGCCCTCCTAGCGGCGCGTACGCGTCGGGCGCGTTCTTGGCGATGGTCTTCGCATCGATGGCGTATCGCGTCATCTTGCGGATCTGCTCGTCGGAGAAGGGGCTGTTGTTGTCGTTGTTGAACGCGAGCATCACCTTGTCGAAGCTGATGCCGCTGTCCGCGGTAATACCGTTGGTCTTGCCCAGTTCCGAGGCGGTTGAAGCGCTCAGCGGCAGCGCCATGCTGATTTTGCCGGCTTTCATGGCATCGGCCATGGATTCCTCGTTGGCGTAGTAGTAGAGCGTCACTTGCGATGATGCGGCTTTTTTGCCCCAATACGAGTCGTTGCGTTGCAGCACGATTTGCGATTGGTCCGCGGTTGACACGGTGAATGGTCCCGATCCGACCGCCGATTTCGCATAGTTGGTTTTGCTTTCCGCGTCGTACACGACGCCTGCACGGCCGGCCAGCGCGCGCAACAGCCGCGGATTCGGCTTGGCGAGCGTGATGACCACCGTATTCGCATTGGGATTGGTGATTTCCTTCAGATCACCAAGCTGGTCGGCTCCCACGTAATGGTTGTTGACGGCGTTCTGCAGCGACCAGACCACGTCGGACGAGTCGAGTTTGTGCCCATTGGCGAACGTCATGCCGTCGTTCAGCGTGAACGTGTACGTGAGACCGTCGTCGGAAGCCTGCCAGGAGCTGGCGATTCCCGGCTGCAGTTTGTTGGTTTCGCTGCGTGACACCAGCGTTTCGTATACGTTGCCGAGCAGCGCTTGCTCCACGGCGGTGCCTTGTTCGGTGCGGATGTCAAGCGATTTCGGCGCATTGCCTTCGATGCCGACGGTCACCGACGAGTCGGAGACGAGCGTGCCGAAGGATGTGATGGGATTCTTGCGGCCTGTCAGCGACAGTCCCAGCCACAGCAGCACACTGAGCACGATCGCGACGCCGAAGAAGATCAGCCAGCGCGTCGCCTCGGCTTTCAGATTACGTTTCCGCCCGTTTTCATCCATGCACCCGAGTCTAGTTGACGCGTGCTACACGCCCGATGGCCGGGTGCGATTCGACGGAGTGCCGGCGCGGCGGCTGGCATGCGTCGGAATCACGCGGCGAACGCGCTCGGACACGTGTCGTTGAGGGGGCAGTCGGCGCAATCCGGTTTTCGCGCATGGCAGATGGCGCGGCCATGCAATATCAAACGGTGAGACAGATCGGTCCATTCTTCGGGAGGGAAGCAGGCGGTGACCTCACGTTCGATGGCCACCGGGTCAGGGGAGGGGCTCGCCCAGTCGGACCGCCACCGCAATCGCCCAGTCACACGAATCACATGCGTGTCCACAGGAAAACCGGGCACGCCGAACGCGTTGCCCAACACCACGTTCGCGGTTTTGCGGCCCACGCCCGGCAGGCTGACCAGCGAAGCCATATCGGCTGGCACCTCGCCCCCGAATCGCACGCACAACTCATGCGACAGCCCGATGATGTTGCGCGCTTTCGTACGGAAGAAGCCGATGGTGCGGATGATGTCCTCGACGTGCTCGGGATTCGCGGCGGCAAGCTCCGCCGGACCGGGATATTCGCCGAACAGTTCCGGCGTGACCATGTTCACGCGCTTGTCGGTGGTCTGCGCGCTCAACACCGTAGCCACCAGCAGTTCGAAAGGAGAATTGAAGTTCAACGCGCATTTCGGATCGGGAATCTCCACGCACAACTGCTCGTATTCCTGATGCATGCGCGCGATCCGCGCCTTCTTCGATTCCCGAGGCATGCCTCCAGCCTACCCCTCGCATGCGGACGAACGCGGAAAACCTATGGAAACGTCGCAATCGGCAAAAACAGCGAAAATCCATCGAAAAAACGACAGAAAATCAGCAAAAAACAACAGGAAATCAGCGAAAGGCCAACGAAAACAAACGAAACCCGTCGAACATCAACGGAATGATCGCAAGAAAAAAGTCAGCTTTCGCCGGACTCGCCGTGAGCCGCATCCTTGGCCGCGGCCTCATGCTCATCCTCTTCCGGCGGATCGAAACGATAGCCGACGTTGCGCACGGTGCCGATGAGATGCTCGTACTCGCCGCCCAGCTTGGCGCGCAGACGACGGATATGCACGTCCACAGTGCGGGTGCCGCCGTAATAGTCGTAGCCCCACACCTCCTGCAGCAGCTGCGCACGCGTGAACACGCGGCCCGGATGCTGCACCAGATACTTGAGCAGCTCGAACTCCTTGTACGCCAAGTCGATCGGATGGCCATGCAGGCTGGCCGTATAACCGTTGGTATCCACCACCAGATCGCCGGAACGGATCAGGCCATCCTCGTTCTGCACGCCCTGCTCGCCGGTGCTAGCGGCCGTGCTGGCCGGCGCATTGCCCCGTTCGGACACCAGACGCAGACGCCCCTCCACTTCGGCGGGGGAAGCGGAGGCCACCACCACATCGGCGATGCCCCACTGCGAATTGACCACGGTGAAGCCGCCCTCGGTGAGAATGAGCACGATCGGCGTGGACAGTCCCGACGCGTGAATCAGCCGGCACAGCGTTTTCGCGGTGGCCAAATCGTCACGCGCATCAAGGAAAAGAATGGTGTTCTCCGGCATCTTCACCAAGCTCGCCGCATCCATCGGCAGAACGCGCACGCGGTGGGACAGCAACGCCAGCGAGGGAAGAACGGTGGCCGGGTCGCTAGCGAACGTCATAAGCGTAAGATCCGTCACGTCAGCTCCCTCATGTTCCCTATAACTGATGCCGCGATTGTACACTCGGTATGTGTTATCGGCGTTTCCTCGATTGTAACCGAAGTATGTGGACACTTACGGCTACATTTATTCATATTGCATACGGAATGACCACAATATGAAAAGGGGGTCCGAGATGACCGCTGAGAAAGCCACCGCCCAGGAAGCCACGCGGAAAGTCGCTTTTGCCAAGGTCCTGGCGATTCAGATCATCGCATATGTGGTGCTGGTGGCGCTCGCATTGGTTCCCGGCATGATGTACGGCGACGCCGCCAAACCGGCCGCGGTTCCGTTCACGATCATCGCCTCGCTGGCGATGGTCGTGCTGCTGGTGGTGTTCAGTCCGTTCCGCGACGGCGTCGCCGGCCATGTGATCGCCGCGATCGCAGGCCTGCTGTCGGCGATCTGCGCCACGACCGTGATGCTGGGCAATGTGATCTTCCCCGCCGGCCTGGATGGCGGCAAAAGCTTCTCCATGGAGGAAGCGTGGATCGCCGGCGTGGGCGGACTGCTGATCGTGCTGATCATCGTATCCTTCGGCCGGCAGATGGCCCGCGAAAACCGCACGCACCTGATCCGCTCGCTGTCGCACAGCGTGGTCGAAGGCGTCGCCATGATCGCCAGCGCGGGCTGGTGCTTCCTGCCGGTGCTCCTGCCGACAACGCATTCCAGGGCCGCCGCCATGTCCGCTGCCTCCGGAGCCACGGTGGACATGTTCAGCAACGTGACCACGACATGGGTCGTCGCCGCGATCGTGACGGTATTGGTGGCCGTGGCGCTCACCGTGTGCTCGTACTTCTGGCACCGCGACGCCGACCCCGAGCCGGATGCGCGTTCGCCGTGGATCGGCCTCGCACTGCTGCCGGTCATGCTGACCGGTCTCGCAGTCGGTCTGGCGGCGCTCGCCATCGTCGTGCTGTAAACGGCTGTTCTAATGACAAAGCCCGTAATCGCAATGATTACGGGCTTTTATTATGTTGGATTGGCAGTCAACCGAGGAATCCGAGATGCTCGAACAGCACCTTCACGCCGATAAGAATCAGCACGATGCCGCCGGCGATCTGCGCGGGCTTCTGCCACCGCGAGCCGAACGCGCGGCCGATATACAGGCCGGCGGCGGAGAACAGACCGGTGGTGATGCCGATGATGACCACCGACAGCCAGATGTTGAGCGTCATGAAAGCGAAGCTCACGCCGACCGCGAATGCGTCGATGCTGCAGGCCACGGCGAGCGGCAGCATGTGCTTCCAATCGAATTCAGGGGTTTCCTTGGCGTTCTCCTCGTCCTCTTCGAACGCCTCGCGTACCATATTGCCGCCGATTAGGGCGAGTAGGCCGAAAATGATCCAATGGTCCACGGCGGTCACGTATTTGCTGAACGTGCTGGCCGCGAAATAGCCGAGCAGAGGGAAAAGCGCCTGGAATCCGCCGAACCACAGGGCGGTTTTGAACGCATCGACGCCGCGAAGCTTCTTGACGGTCAGGCCTTTGCCAATGGAGACAGCGAACGCGTCCATGGACACGGACACGCCAATAAGCAGAATCTGAATGAGCATAGCTGGTGAAAAGGTTCATCCCGACGGTCTCCCCACGGGATGGGCCTCGACGGATTGCGTTCCGCCTACGCCTAGGAGTACCGACACAGAACTGCCGCACGCGGATGTGATATGTGACGTCCAGCGGGCTTTGAATTCAGCGAATACTGTTCGCATGCCGAAAATTACAAGAGACCACTATACCGCGGTACGAAGAAATCGGACGCTTTGGTCCGTTGGACTCCCCGCAACGGCACCTGGCCTCCACTGGCTGGAAAAGAGGAAAAGCCCACTGCCGGGGGCAGTGGGCTTTGACATAAAAAGGGGAGAAGCGATCACTTCTCGCTATCAGCGAGGCGCTTGCGGGCTGCGACGATTTCCTCCTCGGCCTTGGCGGCGCCAGTCCAGTAATCGCCCGGCAGGACTTCCTTGCCCGGCTCCAGAGCCTTGTACTGCTCGAAGAAGTGCTTGATTTCAGCCTTGTGGTACTCGGAAACATCTTCGACATCCTTGATGTCGTCGAAACGCACATCAGCCGGAACGCAGAGCACCTTGTCGTCTCCGCCAGCCTCGTCGACCATGTGGTACAGGCCAACGGCGCGGCATTCCACCACGCAGCCCGGGAACACGGAGTTCGGAATCATGACGAGTGCGTCGAGCGGATCGCCGTCCTCGCCCAGAGTGCCGTCGATGTAGCCATAGTCATCCGGGTAACCCATGGAAGTGAACAGGGTGCGGTCCAGGAACACGCGGCCGGTCTCGTGATCCACTTCGTACTTGTTCTTGGAGCCGCGCGGAATTTCCACCACGACGTTGAAGGTTTCTGCCATTGTTTTCTCCTTGATCGATATGATCAGTAGTAGTTCGTTACTTAGGATACCCGCTTTCACGCCATGTCGGCACCATTTTCCGGATACCTATATGAATGGTGCTCAGTGCTGGGGAGATAAGGCGTGATGCGCTCGCTGGTCAACATCTTTTTGGCCGATTGTGATTGACTATCCTGCCTTGGAATGTTGGAAGAACAATTCCGTAGGTGGTTTTGCTCTTCCGTAGGTGGTTGGCTCTGGTATCCCTGCGGCAAAAAGGCTTGATTTCAGCCATTCTGTTTGCGTGGATTGACCGGAGAGCACCTACGGAATCAAAAAAACCACCTACGGAGTGCACAAAGCCGGGTTGAAAACGTGAGAAACGTCTTCAACCCGCCCTTGATCTATGTGTTTTGTGCTGGCTGGGTGCTAGGCAGAGTGCCTAGCACCCAAACTCACTCAGTCCTCGACCACCGTCAGCACGTGCGCCACGTCGGCCCACGGTGCCAGTGAGACGTAGTTGTCCCAGCCCCAATCGAACTCGCGTTCGGTCAGCTCGTCGCGCACCTTGAGCGGCTTGTCGGTGGCGAAACCGAAGTCGGGCAGTTCGATGTGCACGATGGACTGGTGCGTGTTGTGGCCGTCGAGGTTCACCACCACGATCACCGTATCCGGCTTGCCGGTACCGGTAAGCTCGGCCGGGGTCTGGCGCAGGAACGCCACCACGCCCGCATCGTCGCTCGGCAGGACGTGCAGGTTGTGGTAGCTGCGGCATGCCGGATGCTCGGAACGGATTTTGTTGAGCGAGGTGAGCAGCTCGGAGATGCCGTACTTGTCGGCCTCGTCCCAATCGCGCACCTTGACTTCGTACTTCTCGTTGTCGATCTGCTCTTCGAAGCCCGGACGCTGCTTGTTCTCGATCAGCTCATAGCCGTTGTAGATGCCCCAGCTCGGAGAGCCCATCGCGGCGAGCACCGCGCGCACCGCGTGACCGGCGATACCGTTGTCGCGCAGGTAGGCGGTCATGATGTCCGGCGTGGACGGCCAGAAGGTGTTGTGCTGGTAGAAACCACCGTCGCCGTTGGTCTCCTCCAAGTACTCCTCAAGCTCTTCCTTGGTATTGCGCCACGGGAAGTAGCAGTGCGACTGCGTGAAGCCGGCATAGCTCAGCGCGCGCATCATGCCCGGACGGGTGAACGCCTCGGCCAGGAACAGCGTCTCCGGATGCTTCTTCGTCACGGCGGCGATCACGTCCTGCCAGAAACGCACCGGCTTGGTATGCGGGTTGTCCACGCGGAAGATCGTCACGCCGGCCTTGATCCACAGGTCCATGATGCGTTCGGTTTCCGCTTCGATGCCTTCCATGTCGGCGTTGAAATCGATCGGATAGATGTCCTGGTACTTCTTCGGCGGATTCTCGGCGAATGCGATCGTTCCGTCCGGCTTGGTGCGGAACCAGTTCGGATGCTGCTTGACCCACGGGTGGTCAGGCGAGCACTGCAGCGCGAAGTCGAGTGCCACTTCCAGCCCCAGCTCATGCGCGTGCGCGCAGAACGCCTTGAAATCGTCCATGGTGCCGAGCAGCGGGTCGACGGTGTCGTGGCCGCCCAGCTCGGAGCCGATGCCGAACGGGGAGCCCGGATCGTGCGGTCCGGCAATCAGCGTGTTGTTGCGGCCCTTGCGGTTGGTCACGCCAATCGGGAAGATCGGCGGCAGGTACACGATGTCGAAGCCTTCGGCCTTCGCGCGGTCGAGGCCGGACAGCGCCGTCTTCAGCGTGCCCTGCACGATCTTGCCGTCGGCGTCGAAATACGCGCCTTCGGAACGCGGGAAGAACTGGTACCATGCGGCGAAGCTCGACTTCGGACGCTCCACGCGGAAGCGCTGCGGATTCGACGCGCTCAGGCCGTCGCGCAGCGGATTGGTTTCATGCAGGCTTGCGATTGCGTCGGTGGTCGCTGCGGCAAGACGCGCGGTCGCGTCGAGCGACTTGTCGGCAACGGTCTTCGCGGCTTCGCGCAGCGTCTTCTTGTCATCGGCGGTCAGCTTGGAATCGCGTGCGCCAGCCCAACGTTCCAGCAGCTGCGCGCCGGATTCCAGCGCGTTCTCCACATCGTCGCCGACCTCGACCTTGATTTGCGCGTCGTGCAGCCAGGAAGCGTACGTATCTTCCCAGCCTTCGACCACGATGTGCCATTCGCCGAGCTGCTTCTTGACGTCGGCATAGCCATCTTCCCACGGCTTCAGGTCGCTGTGGTCGCCGATCTTGACCATCGCTTCCCAGCGGTCCAGGCCGGGGTTGGTGCAGGTCATGGGGAAGCGGGCCTTCTCGGTGCCGCGCGTGTTGCGCACGGACACGGTGGCACCGGCCTTGGTGCGGCCTTCGATGAACACCTGCGCGGTGACCTTGAATGCCTCGCCAAGCTCCACGCGAGCCGGGTACAGGCCGTTTTCGGCGGACGGAGTGATGCCAAGAACGTTTACGCGGCCGAACTGTTCCGGGCTGGTGCGGTTGATGATAGGTGCTGGAGTTTCGCCGACGGTTCGCTTCGTTGCGGTTTTCGGCTTGGAAGTGCGCTTGGTGGTTGGTTTTTTGGTTGTCGTCTTTGCGGTTGATTTCGCGGCTGTCTTCGTTGTCTTTGTGGCCGCTGCCTTGGCTGTTGTCTTTGCTGTTGCCTTTGTGCGCGGTGTCGCGCTTGATGATGTTGCTTCATTCATATAGCCGATTATAGAGGTAGTTGTGTTCTTTTTGTGATTTCCCTTTTTCGTAACGATTACGGCGATGCGGCTACAAGTACTTTCTTCAAATACTTTTGGTAAAGCGTTTTAATACATGGTTTGCGATTATGTTCGATTATGAAGGCTGCGGCGGCATGACCATACGTTGTGTGTGCCGGTTGCGTTCGATATGTATGGGGACTTTATATAAAAGGAGCGAAACGTCCTGGGGAAAACAAAAAACCGGAAACCAAAAGGTTTCCGGTTTCAATTGGTAGCGGGGCATGGATTTGAACCGTGGACCTCTGGGTTATGATCCCGACCGGCCCGAAAAATCAGGCGGCCAGAACCATAGCCGGGGTCTTCCATGCCCCGCCACCTAGGCGTAAGTCGTCAACATTGACGACAGGCAAACCTCCATTCCCATCGTTATCGTTACGGCGCTCGCCGATGATGCTGAGCGCCTTGGCCGGCGTGAGAGTCGGATCAGTCAGGACGTCAAGGGAGACGCCCACGAACTCAGCCGCCTTCCACATGTCATTCAGTGCCCAGTTGCTCTCTCCTGACATCATGCGGGAGAGATTCTGTGGGCGTCTGCCGATGTATTCGGCGAGGTCTTTTCTGTAGCGCCCTTCAAGCTGCATCAGCATATTCAGGTTCAAAATCGCTATGTCCTGCGGGCTAGCTGCAACCTTTGGGGCTGTCATAGTTACCGTCATGCCCTTAATGATACGCAAAAGTGATTAGTAGCGCAAGAATCTCAGCATGTCGAATCAAAATCAAGACACGCCGAGAGTGCTCGAAATCGATTAGTGCGTGATATGGTTAGCAACCATGAACGCCAATCAAAAACGATTAGTGACGCTTGAAGGTGATAACCCAGCGTCCCGCATCTCAGGACTGATCGAGATGCGTCATTGCCTTCAGAAAGACGTGGCGCTCGCCATCGGTATGAGCGAACAAGTTTTCTCCAACAAAATGAACGGCCTCCGATCCTTCTCTGCAAAGGATTACAAGGCGCTCGCCGACTTCTTCAACACCAGTGTTGACTACCTCATGGGTCGCACCCTTGACCCGTGGCCGGCGGACAACCCCCAACCGGAAGAGGCGGCGAAATGAGCAAGTCCAATTGTGAACCTGCGTTGCTGTCCTCTCTGGAGACGTTGCAGCACAATCTTCAGGACGCCGGCATGCTGCGCATGAAAGCGTCCCTGTATTCAGAGGCTGCCGTGCGCGAGGCACTGGGGGACTCCGAATACAGGCGAATCTCGGAGAAGCTGGACAGGCGTGCGCTTCTGGCACAGCTCGACGCGGTGTCCCTGTTTCTCCTACAAGTCCTTGGTCTTGTTTCGGTCGGTGAGGGCGATGGCGATCTGCTGAGCGCCGAAGCCGATGTAATGAACGGCGCGGGCGAGTTTCCTCACCTCTTCGCTTTCTGCATGATCCCGGAGCCAAGCGGCGCTACTGGTTCCGACACGGAGATTGTCGAGCGCTTCGTTAAGCGCCTCTCGTTGTGTCTGCATTGAAAATTCTTCCTTTCCCCGCGTCGTGCGGATTTTTGGTTGGCACCTCAAGCCTACCGGCACGGGGAAAGGGCCTTATCCTCTGAAAGGAACCCTCATGATCTGGTTCGTCATCTCCATCGTCCTGCTGCTCTTCAGCGCCGCCGTCACCGGCATCGCGCTGTCCAACAACGTCAAGGGGGCCGGCATCGGCCTCATTCCGGGCCTCGTCGGATTGCTGCTGCTGATCCCCGCATGCCTGTACTCCGTGGACGTGGGCGAGGTCGCGGTCATCCGCAACATGGGCGGCAGTCTGGCCGGTCATTCCGAAGACGCGGGCTTCCATTGGAAGACGCCGTGGCAGAGCATCGTCAAATACGACACCCGTAACAACCTCATCAACTTCTACAAGGACACCGATTACAAGTACGACGGCGGCAGCGCGGTCGGCAAGCAGGTCACCGTCAACGACAAGAGCGGCGCTTCCGCCGACATCGACATCCAAGTCAACTACAGCCTTGATCCGAGCGCGGCCGAATACCTGTACAGCGAGTACGGCAAGCAGCAGACGTTCACACAGAACTACATCAGCAACGATCTGCGTTCCGTGGCCCGCGAACAGTCCGGCCGATTCGACACCCTGACGATGCTCACCAACCGAGGCGAATACACGAAGGCTGTGCAGGATGCGCTGGCGGATAAGTGGAAGAAGATCGGCCTGACCGTCGAACAGGTCAGCGTGCAGGACGTGCGCTATGGCGAGGCCATCGTCAAGAAATACAACGAGGCCCAAGCGGCCGAGATCGACAAGCAGAAGGTGCTCAACGAGCAGCAGGTCGCCAAGACCGAGGCCGAGACCAAGAAGATCAAGGCGCAGGGCGAGGCCGACGCCAACGCCGTGCTCAACGAGAGCCTGACCGACAACGTGCTCAAACAGCATTACATCGACGCTCTGTCCAACGCGGATCAGCTCGTCGTCGTCCCCGACGGCGCGGACACGCTCGTCCAGACCAAATAAGGCGGCGGATATGTTCAAGCGTTACCCGTATACGATCGGCCTGTTGCTGGTGGTTTCCATCATCTGCTGTCTGGCGTGGCTGTTGACCCATGACGCATGCATGCACCCGTTGGGCAATGGTCTGGCCGCGTGGTGGGCGTTCGTCAACGCGCCCCTGTTCCTCGTGGGCCTCGTCGAAGAGGCGGGAGGAGAGGAATGAACTTCGATGCACTCGTCTGGCAGCAGTGGGTGATCCTCGGATACGCGCTGCTCGAACACTTCATACTCATCGGCACGCTGCGCGAAACGAAGGCCAAGCCGGGAGCGGTTATGTACCAGTTGCTCAGGCTCGTCATCCTCTGCGCGCTCGTGCTGACCATTTAAGGCTTGCCCGCCGCCATTGCGACCTTCCTTCCGATGCGGCGGGCGGCGACAAGGAACAAGTCGTTAACACCACCTCTCTCAATGATCGCGTCGCCGGTTCTCTCCACCGGCGGCGCGCCAAGGGCGGGCAGGTTTGCCCCCGGTCGAGATTCGCGTCAGGCGGGCGCGGGCAAAGACCGGGAAGCCGTTCGATTCGGCCGCCGTCCACTGGGGCCGCGTCAACGTCGGCCGCGATCCATCCCCATACGACAGGAAGTCAGTGGATTGCGGAAGCGATGGCGTGCGAGCCGGTGGTCTCCATTGCCGGCGCCGACCACGCCAGCGCGGCCCCGCACCAAACGAAGGAGCCCCATGAACACCCACCGCAGCCTCATGGTCTGGCCCATCACCGAACAGGGCCTGACCATGACGCCCGGCGAACTGATCGCCGAGGCGCTGGACGCGATCTGCGAATGCAATTCACGGCTCGACTACCCACGCCTCATCCTCATGCCGTCGCCCGCCGCGTTCGTCATCGACCGCAGCACGGCGAACATCGGCGCGGAATGCGAATGGGTATGGAAACGGGACATCAGGAAAGGAACATCATGACATCCAACGAGGAAACGATCAGGAAATTCGCCGAAGCGTTCGACGAGGCCTCCGGCGATGAATGCAAGGCGGCCTACATAACGGTCGTGCTCGAACTCGGCAAGGGCCCGCTGCTCGACGATCCGGCCAAGCTGTTCGCCTCCAACGACTTGAAGCCGCTCGGCACCGTCATCGACGGCGAAGGCCCCATGCTGCCCGACGGCTGCCATGCGCCGGCGGACGAGACGGACGCGCGCAATGAGGAACGCCGCCACCTCGAACGCATGCTGCGCACGGCCGACCGCGCCTACGAAGAGCTGAGCCTGCTCGCCAACCACTTCCACCACGAGCGAGACCACGACGGCTTCATCCGCGCGCACGGTGCCGCCGTCAGCGCGCACACCATCGCCCTGACCCTCTCCTCCCGCCTCGACGAGGAAAAGGAAGGCGACGACTGATGGCGGGCGAGACCACGCTGACCATCGTCGGCAACCTGACCGCAGACCCCGAACTGCGCAGCACCAACACCGGAGCCCAGGTCGCGTCGTTCACGATCGCCAGCACGCCCCGCACCTACAACCGCCAGACTCAGCAGTACGAGGACGGCACGGCGTTGTTCCTGCGCTGCTCGGCGTGGAACGACCTCGCCCGGCACATCAGCCAATCATGCTCGAAGGGCATGCGCGTGATCGCCCAGGGCCGCCTCTCCCAACGCTCGTATCAGGCGCAGGACGGCACCAACCGCACCGTGGTCGAAATGACCGTGGACGAGATCGGCCCCAGCCTGCGGTACGCGACCGCGCAGGTCACGAAACAGGGCGGCCACAACGGCTATCAGGGCGGCGGCACCTACGGCAACCCGAACGGCCAGCCCCCGCAGCAGACGACACCGCCGCCGGCGTCCGACCCGTGGGCCAACGGCGGCAGCGGCCACACGCCGGACGCGTTCGCCGCCGACACCGGCGACCCGGAATTCTAGAAAGGACACCCTCATGGCAAAGAAAAAAGACTCGAACCTTGTCCAGGACGCGCTCATACCCGACGAAATGAGCCCGCTGAGCCTGCTGGACTTCAACAGCTCGTGCGCGAAGATCAAGCAGGCGGCCGTGGACTTCCGCCGCGCGGTCAACCACAAGATGCAGCTCGAAACCAAAGACGCCTACCTCGACAAGTTCCACCAGATCGACCCGTACACCGAGGCCGTGTACGACACGGACGCGCTCGCGCAGCACATCATCGACTGCGCCGAGGTCATCAACCGTCTGCTCACCTATCCGAAGGACGCACGCCGCGCGGTCCTGTACGACAACCTCCACGACAGCCTCGCCACGTTCGAGGAAAGCGTGCCCGACTATCCCGATCCCGACGACGATGCGGACGAGACCGACGGTGGGGAGGCCGTCGATCCGAACACCGGCGAGATCAAATAACCCATCACATTGAGAGAGGTTCAACCATGACTTGGTTCATGATCGACGACGGCATCTACGACAGCCCGCAATGCGAGGAGCTTCCCCTGGCCGCGATTGGCCTGTGGACTCTCGCCGGCAGCTACGTCGGCCGCCAACTGCGCCACGGCGACTACGACGGCTCCATCACCATGCAGCGCGTCAGGAAGCTCGGCGGCAGCCCGAAGCTCGCCCGCCAGCTCGTGGATGCCGGCCTGTGGCGCGAAACCGAGCCCGGCGTGTTCGAGATCGTCGCCGCCAACCCGGACGGCACCATGCTCTGCAAGTACGCGGCCACCAAGGAATTGCAAGAGAAACGCGCCCGCGCCGGCCGTGCCGGGGGCAAGGCGTCCGGCCGTTCGAGACGAAGCAAACGCGAAGCAAATGCTTCAGCAGACAGCGAAGCAAACGCGAAGCAAATGCTTCAACCGGACGAAGCAAATGGTGAAGCAAACGCGAAGCAAACCGGCAAGCAAAAACGAAGCACCCTTACCTATACCTATTCCCATACCGATATAACCTCCCCCAACCCCTCCATGCCGACGCCGACGCCGGTGTCCGAACCGGAGCCGGAGCGCACCACCATGGCCGAACTCGAGGCCAGGATGCTCGAAGACCCGTTCGAGACCGCATGGAACGCCTACCCGCGCCACACCGGCAGCAAAACCGAAGCCGAGAAGGCGTGGAACCTCGCCATCCAAGGCGTCGCCGGCCGGCCGCCGGCCGACCCCAAACAGCTCATCGGCAGCGTCATCGCCTACGCCAAAACCATCGACGAACCCAAATACGCGCCCAACATGAGCCGATGGCTGCGCCAAGGCGCATACACGGACACCATGCCCAGCCAGCCGAAACCCTACCGGCACGCACTGCCCGACGGCACCGTCATCGACGACCGGTGGATCACCAGCCACATCCGAGACCACGTGCCCGTAGGCACCTTCACCGACAGCATGCGAACCGACTTCTGGGCCTGCGTAAAAACCGGCATCGACCCGGAGCAAAAAGCCGAGGAAATCATCAACGAATGCCAACGAAAGGCGCAAAGATGAGCACCAAACCCACCGACGAAACCCGCCGCATCGTACAACGGCGAGACCGATACCGATGCGCCATCTGCGACCGGGAAACCGGCAGCCACTGGAGCGGCGACAGCATCCACCACAGGGAACCGCGAAGCCACCCGTTCGACCGGCTCCACCAACCCGAAAACCTGCTCCAACTCTGCGGCAGCGGCACCACAGGATGCCACGGATGGGTCCACGCCCACCCCGCACGCGCCTACCGGCTCGGCTACCTCGTCCACATGGGCAAAGACCCCGCCACCATCCCCGTCTACTACCGCACCGGCGGCTGGCAGCAACTCCACACGGACGGCACACGCCACCCCTGCCCGCCACCCGAAAACATGCCCACCCACATCAACATCAAGAAAGGCAACGAATGAACACCCAACACGACATCACCGCAGGCGGCCAAACCCTCGACCCGCCGACACCACCCCGCAAGCCGCACAGGCTGCTGTGGATCGACCTGGAAACCACCGGCATCAGCCGCACGGAAGCGAAAATCCTCGAAATCGGCATGATCGTCACCAGCCTCGACGCCGCCGAGGAAGGCGACCGGTTCATCTGCCCCGTCCACCCCGACCATGTGAGCCTCTACGACCTCGACCCCAAGGTGCTGCGCATGCACCTCGACAACGGGCTCCTGGACACCGTCATGCAGACCGAACCCGAAGAATTCGGATACGCGAACGTCGCCCGCAACCTCGCCGAATTCATCCGCGACGAATCCTCGCAATACGAGCTCCACCCCGCCGGCACCAACGTGGACTACGACATCGACGTGCTCACCAGCCAACTCGCCCCCTACCTCCACCCCGACTGGCTGCGGGAACTCACCAACCACAGGAAACTCGATTTGAGCACCTACCGGATCAGCGACCTCGCCCTCGACCACGACCCCTACCAGGGCCACACGGGCACCCACAGGGTCGAAGACTGCATCCGCCGCGACCGCAACGACTACGCCAACTACCTCGACATCATGCGAGCCGGACACCAAGGAACCCAATCATGAACCCCCGCAAACGAATACCCGCAACCCTCACGGCGATCCTCGCCATCCTCGCGCTCACGGCATGCGGAGAAACACCCAAAGGCGACGGCCAGGGCACCGTGAACAACCCCGACCCCGGATACGTCCGCTGGTACGAACTGCCCGACGGCAGCGCGGCCGTCCGATGCTTCTCCGACTCCGGCGGAGCGTCATGCGACTGGGGACACATCGAACTCAGGGACAAGCAATGAACGCCCACACAGCAACCCCGGACCGCCCCAACCCCGTCATCGAACTCATCCGACGTCTCCGAAAGGCCACCCACCGACCCGAACCGGCCAACGATCCGACCATCTGCGCGATCTGCGGCGCACCGCTCACCGACAGCACGTCATCCATCTGCCCCGACTGCCGGGAACTCGAAAAGGACTGGTAAGCATGCACACCACATGGGCCAACGACCCCGTCAACTCACCAAACCACTACACACGCTCGCACCCGGGCATGGAATGCATCGAACTGACCGCAGACACCAGCTTCTGCCTCGGCAACGCCATCAAATACCTCTGGCGCTACCACAGCAAGGGCCGACCCGTCGAAGACCTCGAAAAAGCCCGATGGTACCTCTGCCACGTCATCGACCACGACGAGAGGATCGCATGGACACGCCAACAACACGCCATCCTCGACACCCTCGCCAACGATCCCGCCATCCCCGACGCCGAAGCGCACACATGGGCGAAACTCCGGCAAGGCTTCCCCTATTCGGCCCTCGCCTGCCTCGACCGCCTCATCGAACACGAAAGGAACCAACAATGAGCACACGCATCTACTGCGACCAATGCGGCACGGAAACCAGCAAACGCGAAGCGCTGCGATTCAGCCTGTCCGGGTATTCGGCCAACCGCACCTCCATGGGCCAGCTCAACGACATCGAGATCGACATATGCCCCGACTGCGCCCAACGGCTCAACGGCCTGACCATCGGCACCGTCCACATACGCCGAGACCACCGAGACAAGCTCAGCCCCTACCTGCTCGAATACCAGCCCACCGACCCGAAAGAAGACCAAGCATGACCAGCATCATCACCAACGAGATCGAGGAACGCTACCCCTACCCAGACAACGGCGAGCGCCCGACCGGCATCACCCGTCTCGGCCAGTGCCTCGCGTCGCGCAAGGCGTACAGGGCCGGCGTATGCCGCAAGATCACCGATAGGGAGATCGATATGGCGGCGCTCGCCGTCTATACGGGTACGTCGGGCATGGGCTTCGAGGAGGTGGAGCCGTTGTGGTCGAAGTTGAACCCTGACGCGAAAGAGCAGTATCGGCGGCTTGCGCGGTTGGCGATCACTGCCGCGCGGACGGAGGCGTTGAAATGAGCGAACAGCAACGGGAGCAAGTACGCCGGTTCATCGCGGATCAGGTCGGCATCACCAGCCCGTTCATCCTCGCCTACGACAGCGGCGGGCTCGACGAAGCCACCACGGGCGGTGCGCACTTGGACTACCTGACCGACCCGCATTCCAGCACGTTCACCCTCATCGGCATGCTCTCATGCCTGCTCGCATGGCTCACGAAAGGACGCCAAGCACGACCAGGCGAATACGGCTCACGCCCGCCATGCGCGGCCTGCTGCTCGACATGTACGAGACAGGCAGCGCCTATCCGCTCGACCGCAACCACCGGCGCACGTTCGACGCATTGGAAGAACGGGACTACATCGAACACGTCTCATGGGGACGATGGCGGATCACCCCACTGGGCGAAACGATCGCCAAACAACTCACCGCCAAGGAAAGGAACCACTGATGCAGGTCAGCTTCACCGCACAATCGCCAGCCCACGGCATGCTCACCATCCAACAACGCCTAGAAGCCGCCGGCTTCACCAACGTGCACGTCAACGCCATCAGCGACACCGTGGAACCCTTCACACGCACCAACCGCGAAACCATCCACGCCTACGACGAAGGCAAACAAGCCATCCTCAACAGCATGAACCACTTCAGTGCTCTCAACGACGAAATCAACCACAACCCCTACCAAGACGGCACACGATGAACGACTGGCGACACCAAGCCACATGCCGCCAATACGATCCCGAACTCTGGTTCAGCACCAAACCCCAAGAAACCAGCACGGCGCTCGCCATCTGCCGGACATGCCCGGTCATGGACGAGTGCCGCGAGTGGGCCGACGGGCACAGCCGCATCAACGGCTACCCGTTGCAGGGCATATGGGGCGGCAAGCAGTACGGCCGGACGAACCGGCCGAGAAAGGAACGAGAATGAACGACATCGACATCGACGTTAACGTCACCGCCTGGAAGATCGGGCTGGTCATCATCATGCGCGGCACCGCCACGCCCACCGCGAGGGTGTCGCACCCCGAATGCTTCGGCCGGTTCACCGCGCTCGCGCTCTCCTGCGACGGCGCGATCCGCAAGTGCATGCGCCGCGTCGCCATGATGTGCGCCAGGCACTCCGCATGCGAACGGCTCGACCGGCAGGAGGCGAGGGGATGAAAGTCACCGAAGGCGTCAGGAAGATCATCGTGGAATGGCATGGCAAGGGCGTGCCGCCGGAAGAGACCGCGCAATCCCTGCGCGTCCCCATCGACGAGGTGAAGGCCGTCATCCTGCAAGCCCACCCGGCCCCCACGCCACCAAAACGCCCCGAATTCCTCGAACCACGGTACGCGCCGCCGAAACCCGCCGGCATCAGCGACAATAGACGGGAAAGTTAAAAAATCGTTGAAATCAAGCCGCCCCCGGCCAATCCGCCATGCCGGGAACGGCGGCGAGGCAAATAAAAAGCCCCCACCTTGCGGCAGAGGCATTGCATTGTCCAAAAGGCAAGTCTAGCACCGACAAGGGCGGGGGATATGGAACACAACTGCGTCATCTGCGGCAAACCGGCCGAGACCACCATCTGCGAGGCATGCGCCCGAGACTGGGCGCGACGCCTCGCATGGCTCCTGAGGGCCGGCATGCCAGCCCTCCAGCAGATCGCCTACAAACAAGCCACCACCCGCGAGCGCTCTCCTCGTCACGGCAACACGGCGTATGCGGCCCCGCCGGTCAACGAGACCGCCCAAGCCCTGTTCAACGCGGTGGAGGTGCACTTGCAGCTCATGGGCGGCCGGCTCGGCATCAAGCCGCTCGGATATGACCGATACGAGCGGGCGCGCACCCTCATGCAATGGGCCGACCTCATCCGCCTGCTGCTGCGCCGCATGCGCGACCTCGCCCGGCTCGAAGACGCCTCCGGCCTGTACGCGGACACCCTGCGTCTTGCGGAACGGGTGGACGCGGCCACGTCGCACAGTGCGGAGAAACGGCTCGTCGGCGTATGCCCCGACTGTCTCAACGGTCGCGACGAGCAGGGGGAGCCGGTGCGCACGCCCATCTACGCCGCCCGAGACGCACGGTATGCGATATGCCCCGCATGCGGCGCATGGCTCGACTTGCGGCGCGTCAGGCTCGAATACCTGCGCAGCGCGGGCCTCATGCACATCACCCGCACCCAGGCCGACGCCGCCCGCTGGATCAGGGCCAACACCGGCGTCAACGTGAGCGGCAACGACCTGAAGAACTGGCGCGCACGCGGCAAAATGCCCGGCACGAGACACATCGAGGGCCCCTATTGGGCGTGGAATGTGCTGGAGCTCTTGGCGTGCGCCCAGGCCAAGGACGAACGCGACCACGACGACGCTTGACCCCTGACCCGGTTCCGTGTTACGCTGTCGCGTGTAATCGGAGTATCGAGAAAGCCCTGCCCATGCCGGCGGGGCTTTTTTGTTCCCGCTGGATGGTTGGCCGAGCGGCCGAAGGCACCCGCTTGCTAAGCGGGCAAGCATGATAGCCTCATGCTTCGCGGGTTCGAATCCCGCACCATCCGCCAGCCGCCGCCGGCACCGTGCACGACCGGCGTATGCGGCACCCGAGAACACCACCACAAGCGGCGAGCGCCGGCGGGCTTTTCCTCTCCTTTCTCCCGCCGGCCGCTTCGCCGTTGGCTTGGAGAGGGAGGCTATACTTTTGGCTCGCATTCGTGTTCCGAAGGCTGCTGTGAACGTGCGACGCAGCAACGGAGCGGCACGCGCCCGCATCCGCAAGCGTCTGCTGTCGCGCTGCAACGGCAAGCCGATATGCGCGCTATGCGGCCAGCCCATAGACACCAGCCTCAGAACACCGCATCCCGGCAGCATGGAGATCGATGAGAAGCTGCCCGTTTCCAAGGGCGGCGACCCGTTCGACCTCGACAACTGCCAACTCACGCACCGACGCTGCAACCAACGCAAAGGCAATCACCAATACACCAGACTCGACACGCCGCCCGCGCCCGCCGCGCAGCGGCGAGCGCCGCAGCCGATCCCGCTGTCGCGCCAATGGTAGGGGCGGTATACCCTCCCCCACCGGCCTAGCCCCTCCACGGTCATAGGGCTGCGGATACCCCCGGCACCGTTTTTTCCACGGAACCCGCCCGTCGGCCCCGTCTCCCCGTGGCACGGAAACGCCATATACGGCCGTTCCGGCCGCGTTTCGGCGGTTTTGAGTCTTTGTTGCCGCAGCAAGGCGTGTTCGCTGCTCTGCGGGCATCGGTCCCAAACAGTCGGCCGCCCTTGCCGCCAATCGCTCGGAAAGCACTCAAAAACGTTGCAATGCCGCTTGTCAAGCGTTACAAAACATGGTATAGTCTTGGGTATGGGAAGACGTTGTGAGATAGACGGCACGTACATGCCCGACGCCAACGGCCACGGCGGCAGCGAACAGCGCGTATGCTCCGGCCGCTGCCGCGTCGAGGCGTACCGGCGGCGCAAGGCCATCCCCGACGGGATGAAGGCGCTGCGCAGGTGGGTGCGCGCCGACGGCAAACGGCCCATCCAGCCCGACGGCAAACCCGCGTCCAGCACCAAGCCGGCCACATGGTCGGCGTTCGAACAGGTCGCGAACACGGGGGAGGGCGACGGCTGGGGGATCATGCTCGGCGACGGGCTCGCCTGCTACGACCTCGACCACATCCTCGACCCGCAAGGCCGAGTCAAGGAACGCCACCCCGGCCGACTCATCCTCGACCGGCTCGAACGCGAAGGCTGCCTGTTCGCCGAGATCAGCAGCAGCGGCGAAGGACTCCACCTGTTCGTCCATTCCGACGCCCCGAGCTGGAAACGCGAAGGCGTGGAATTCTACAGCCACAGCCGCTTCATCCGCATGACCGGCATCAAGTGGAACCCGAAAAGGAGGCGCAATGCTCATCAGTGACATCAAACCCTACGAGCGCAACGCCCGCCACAACGACAAGGCCATACCCAAGGTCGCCGAAAGCATCCGGAAGTTCGGCCTGCGCGGCAGCATCGTCCTCGAATCACGCGACAACCCCGTCATCGTATGCGGACACACGCGCGTCGCCGCCGCGAAAAGCCTCGGCTGGACGGAAATACCAGACGACCACATCGAATACTGCGACGGCCTGACCCAAGACGAGATCGACGCCTTCCGCCTCATCGACAACAAGACCGGCGAAATCGCCACATGGAACGTCGCCCTGCTGAAAAGCGAAGCCAAACGCCTCAACGGCAAACTCGACTTCGCCCGCTACGGCTTCGACTTCAAAAGCAAGGTCAAACCCTACGGGGCCGAACGCGCCAGAACCGACGACTACTACAACCTGCGCCTGTGCGACATCGACGACTGCGGGCCCGACGGCATGCCCCTGCTCGCACCCACCGACATCCGGCCCGCCCGACTCATCGGCTTCAACTACGCCAAAAGCTGGAACGAACCCAAAACCGGCGTCGGCATCCACTTCTTCCTCGACGACTACCAGTTCGAACGCATCTGGAACAAGCCCGAGGAATACACGCGCCTGCTCGCCTCGTTCGACATGGCATGCGCGCCGGACTGGAGCCTCTACCTCGACATGCCCCGGCCGATGCAGCAATGGAACGTCTACCGCTCCCGCGCCATCGGCGACTGGTGGCAGCGCCAAGGCCTGGCCGTCGTGCCGACCCTGTCATGGAGCGACGAGAACAGCTACGAATACTGCTTCAACGGCCTGCCCACCGGCTCCACCGTCGCCGTGAGCGCCATCGGAGTCAAGGGCGACCCGGAGCGCGAACGCCTCTGGCACGCCGGCATGGACGAGGCCATCGCCCGCGTGAGGCCGAAGCGCGTGCTGCTCTACGGCGGCACCCTCGGACACGACATGCACGGCATCGAAACCATCGCATACGCCAACGCCGTCACCGGCCGCATGGCCGGCGACAAACCGCCGTAAACCCCGGCGCAAGCCTGCTTGAAAACTGAAAAGAGGTACCCGACATGGGCGGACGAGGCGCAACCAGCAGCCACGGCAAAACCAAAGCCAAGGCAAAACCACGGCAGAAAGGCCACCTCACCGCCGACGAAATCCCCAAAACGCCCGAAGAGACCGCCAAATACATCGGTTCGACCGTTCAGGAAGCCAAGGACATGTTCGACGCGGTGCAGGACTTCACGGGAAGCTCATACTCGGGCATCAGACGCGCACAACGAGGAGAGAAGGCGTCCGACATCCCCGAGCTGCAAAAGAAGTACGACAGCGAGGCCAAACGGATCGAAGGCTACATCGAACGCGCACCCAAATGGGGCGGCGGCGTCACCTACCGAGGCATGAGCCTCCCATCGTCCGTCGTCAAAGGGCTCACGGTCGGAGGAACGTTCGACGTCAACGCCGGCACCGCCTCATGGAGCACGCAGGAAAGCACCGCGCGCAGCTTCTCCAAGTCGGGCAGCGGCGGCAGTCCCGTCGTATTCGTCAGCCAAACCCAAAGCAAGGGCACCTCGATCAAACACATCAGTTACTTCACCAAGGAGAACGAGGTGCTGGTATCCAAGAACGCCAGATACACCATCACCAACATCTCCACCAAATCCAGCAGCCCATACACCTACGTCTACGTAAAGGAGAACTAGACATGACCACCAAGAAGACCACCGCCAAGACCGCAACGGAAGACCGGTCGCACCCCAAGCAGTACACCCGCCGCCGCGGCGAGATGGCCGAGCGCGGCCGTCAGGACGGCCTCGACTTCATCAAGGCCAACGCCAAGGCCCTCGGCCTCGACAAGAAACATGGCGGCAAATGACCCACACGCTCAAAGACGCCCTTTATGGTCAGGCCGTAGCCGACGCGCTCGGCGTACCCTACGAATTCCGCCGCCGAGGCACCTTCCACGCCACGACCATGACCGGCCACGGCACCCACGACCAGCCCGCCGGAACATGGAGCGACGACACCAGCATGGCCCTCGCCGTCTGCGACAGCATCCGCGCCAACCCCGGCCGCATCGACACCGACGACATCCGCCGACGCTTCGACGACTGGTACCAGTACGGCGAATACACCATCGACGGGCTATTCGACATCGGCAACACCACCATCAAGGCCCTGCGGGCCGGCCACGGCATGACCGGCGAATACGACAACGGCAACGGCTCGCTCATGCGAACCATCCCCCTCGCATTCACCCGCGCCACCGAAGCGCAGGTCGAACAGGTCAGCGCCATCACCCACGCCAACCCCACCAGCACCCGCGCATGCGCGCGTCTCGTCAACTACGCCCGCCAACTCGCCGCCGGGCGCACGCCGCTCGACGCGATCGGGGAGGCCGGCTACGAGACGGCGCTCGCCGACGAGCCCGAGGGCATGATCCGTTCCGGCGGGTACGTGCTCGACACGCTCAAGGCGGCCGTCTGGTGCCTCGTCACCACCGACGACTACGCAGGTTGCGCGCTCAAGGCCGTCAACCTCGGCGCCGACACCGACACCACCGCAGCGGTCGCCGGAGGCCTCGCCGGCATCGTCTACGGCATCGACTCCATCCCCGCCGAATGGATCGCCAAGCTGCGCGGCAAGGACGTCATCGACGCCTGCCTGTTCGCCTGACGCGGCCAACCGCAAGACCTCATCGAAAGCCACCCCACGGGGTGGCTTTTCTTATGCCCGAAAGGGAGGCGACAATGGACGACCTCAAGCCCGAATTCATCGCCGCCGACCCCTACAAAAGCCGCAAATGGGACGAACTGACCGCCGGGTCCGACATCGAGCCCGCTGCGGTGCCCACGCTCACCCTCCTCGTCAACTGGTACGCGATCCTCGACCAATGCATGCGCGACATCAGCGCCGACGACGGCACCCACGTCGCCTACGTCAACGATCAGGGCGACGTCAAAGCCATGCCCCAGATCGCCACCATGAAACAGGCCAGCGCCGAGATACGGGCGCTCAACAAACAACTGTTCGCCGACGGCGGCGACGCCGCGCTCATCCGCCGCGACGCCAAGGCCATGCAGCGCGACAACCCGCTCGAACGCGCCCGGCGCGCACGCGAATTGAGACTGGAGGTCAGGAATGGCGGCAAGGCTCAAAGGAAGGCAGCAACCTAGCTACCAGCTCACACCCCGCCACACGGACAGCTACGGGCCCGACGCCGCCGCACTCGCCGAAGGCTACGGCATGCCGCCCGACCCGTGGCAGCGGCTCATCCTCGACGGATGGATGGGCACCCTCAAGGACGGCCGATGGGCCGCCGGGGACTGCGGCGTAAGCGTGCCGCGCCAGAACGGCAAGAACGGCGTCATCGAATTCCTCGAACTGTACGACACCGCCATACTCGGCCTGAAAATCCTGCACACCGCCCACGAGGTCAAGACCTGCCGCAAGCACTTCCTGAGAATGAAGAACTACTTCGAGAACGCCCGCCAATACCCCGAACTCGCGGCGGCGGTGGACTACATCAGGAACACGAACGGACAGGAAGCCATCGTACTGACCAACGGCGGCAGCATCGAATTCATCGCCCGCTCCAAAAGCTCGGGCCGAGGCTTCACAGTGGACATCCTCGTATGCGACGAGGCGCAGGAACTCACCGACGAACAGATGGAGGCCATACAGCCCGCCACCTCGTCCGCACCCAGCGGCAACCCCCAGACCATCTACGCCGGAACCCCGACCCCGCCAAGCTCGCCCGGCACCGTGTTCGAACGCATCCGCCGCACCGCCCGCACCGTGAAGCCGAAACGCACATGCTGGTACGAATGGGGCGTCGAAGAGATCGGCGACATCCACGACCGCACCCGCTGGGCGCAGGCCAACCCCAGCCTCGGCATCCGACTCGTCGAAACCGTCATCGAAAGCGAAGTCTCCAAATTCACCCCCGAAGGCTTCGCCCGCGAACGCCTCGGATGGTGGGACGAATCCCAATCCAACGCCACCGAGATCAACCCCGACGACTGGGCCGCATGCAAGACCGACCACCCATGTCAGGAAGGCCGCAACAGCTTCGCCGTCAAATTCAGCCCCGACGGAGCCACCGCAAGCCTCGTCGCCTGCGTCCGCCCGCCCAAGGGCAGCGACCTCAAACCGCACATCGAACTCATCGACGTGCGCAGCATGCGCAACGGCGTCATGTGGCTCGCCGACTTCCTCGAACAACGATGGCGCAAAACCGTCGGCATCGTCATCGACGGCCGCGTCGGAGCCCCCACCCTCGTCCAGATGCTCAAGGACCAAGGCGTCTCCAGCCGCGTCATCGTCACCCCGACCAGCCGCCAAGTCGCCGACGCCGTAAGCATGTTCGAACAGGCCATCAACGACCACAGGCTCACCCACTTCGACCAACCCGGCCTCAACGACGCCGCAGCCCACGCCAAACACCGCAAGATCGGCGACGGCTACGGCTACGAGCCCGGCGACCAAAACACCGACGTCATGCCCCTCGAAGCCGCAGCGCTCGCCTACTGGAACCAGAAGACCAGCCGCCGCGACCCCGACCGCAAGCAAAGGATGGTACGACTCGCATGAACGGACTCACACCGGTCACGGACTTCTCCCGCGGACCGCAATGGTTCACGCCGCCAAGCGGCGTGGAGGGCCTCGACCCCGAGACCGAACGGCTCATGTTTCCCCTGTTCGCCGTATGGAACCGCAAACGCGCCCGCAACATGCTGCGCAGCGCCTACGCGGACGGCAAGCACCGGCTCGACCACATCGGCTTCTCCATTCCGCCAGCCATGCGCCACATCGAGGAGGTCGTGGGATGGCCCGCCAAGGCCGTTGCGGCCCACGCCGAACGCTGCATGTTCGACGGCTTCGTCAGTCCCAGCGCGAACGACGACCCCTTCGACCTCGACGCCGTGTTGTCCGCGAACCAGTTCGACCTCGAACTGCCCCAGGCGATCCGCAGCAGCATGACCCACTCGGTCGCGTTCATGACGGTCTCGCCAGGAGACCCGAACGCCGGCGAACCGCCGGTGATCGTCATGCCCTACTCGGCGCAATGGTCGGCCGGCCTGTGGAACTTCCGCACCCGCAGCCTCAAGGCCGGCCTCGTCGTCAAGGACGTGGACGACTACGCCATGCCGACGATGTACAGCATTTACACGCCGAAGGAAGTGACCACGCTCAAGCTCGCCGGCAAATGGGTCGTGGACAACGTATGGAGTCACAACCTCGGTCGCGTGCCGATGGAGGCGCTGCCGTACCGCCCCGACATCGACCGTCCATTCGGCCGCAGCATCATCAGCCGACCCGTCATGAGCATCACCGACGACGCCGTGCGCACCGTCATGCGCACCGAAGTCAGCGCCGAATTCTACAGCGCACCGCAACTGCTGCTGCTCGGAGCCGACAAAGACAGCTTCCTTGACGACAAAGGCAACCCGATACCCGTATGGGAATTCATCATCGGCCGCATCAACGCCATCAGCCGCGACGACAACGGCGACGTGCCCACCGTCCAGCAGATCAGCCAACAAAGCGTCCAGCCCCACGTCGAACAGATGCGCGAACTCGCCAGCCGCTTCGCCGGCGAAACCTCCGTGCCCGTCTCCAGCCTCGGCGTCGTCACCGACAACCCATCCAGTGCCGAAGCCATGCACGCAGCCGAAAAAGACCTCGTCATCGACTGCGCCGCAGCCAACCGCGTCTACGGAGCCGCCCTGCGCCGAATCGCACAGGACATCATCATGATCCGCGACCGCACCGCCGACATCACCGACGAAATGGCCGGCATCACCGCCAGATGGCGGTCCCCGGCGCTGCCCAGCGTGATCGACAGCGGCGACGCGATCGTCAAGCTCATCGGCGCGTTCCCGTGGCTCGCCGACACCAGCGTCGCCCTGGAGGAGGCCGGCTTCACCGACGAGCAGATCACCCGCCTGCTCGCCGAGAAGCGCCGCAACCAAGCCACCGCCACCGCCACGCAGATGCTCGCCGCCCTCACCTCGCAACAGACGCAGAAGGAACCCGAGAATGGTCAGCAGGACACAACTCAACCAGCTCAACCTGACGCAGCAGCAGGCGGTCAGGCTGGCGATAGCGGAGATGCGCAAACTGTGGACGACGCTCAATGAGCTCACGCCCGAATGGCAGCACGACCTGCTGCTCGACGCGATCCCGCAGCTCGCCGCCAGATACGGCGACATCGCCGGAGCCGCCGCAGCCGAATGGTACGAAGCCACCCGCCTCGAAAACACCGGAGCCGCGTTCGACGCCCTCACCTACGGCAGCTTCAGCCCCGACGCCATCAAAGGCAGCATCGACGCCAAGGCCTACCCCATGATCATCAGCGGCAACCCCCAGCAGGCGTTCGACTTCCTCACGGGCGCGATGCAACGCTGGATCAGATACGTCGGCCGCCAGACCATCGCACGCAACTGCCAGCACGACCCCTTCAAACCCAGATGGGCCAGAGTCCCCAGCGGCGCGAAGACCTGCGCGTGGTGCGAAATGCTCTGCTCGCGCGGCTTCGTCTACTACTCCAAGGAAACCGCCGGAGCGCTCGCCCACTGGCACGACGAATGCGACTGCTCGATCGTGCCCGAATGGGAGAAGGACGACACCCACATCGCCGGCTACGACCCAGACCTCTACTACTCGCGGTACAAGGCCGCGTGGGACGCGGCCGGCGGCTACGGGGCCACCGACGCGCAGGTGACGCACTGGATGCGCGTGCTCAATCCGGGGGCCTACACCGACAACGCATAGATTTACCGCGACCGGAACCGGATCGCGGCGGCACTCGCACCGCATTGCGTGGACACCAAACAACCGACGGCCGGACAGCCGGCAAGGAGAAACGACCATGTTTCGAAAGTCATGGATGAAGCACATCCGCACGATCGTCGCCGAAGGCGAGCCGGGCGGAGACTCCGAGAACACCGCCGAGCAGGCGGGAGAAGCCACCAAGGACGAGCCGCAGCGCACGTTCACCCAAGACGAGGTGAACGAGCTCGTGGAACGCCGTCTGGCGAGGGAACGGGCCAAGCATGGCGACATCGCCGAGCTGCGCCGCAAGGCCAAGCTCTACGACGAAGCCGAAGAGGCCAGCAAGACCGAGACGCAGAAGCTCACCGAGCAGAACCAGAAGCAGGCCGCACGCATCGCGCAGCTCGAACACGGCAAGCTCGTGTCCGACGCATGCATGGCGCACGGCATCCCCGCCGAATACGCCGACCTCGTGACCGGCGCGGACGAAGAGGCCGTCAACGCATCCGCCGCGAAGGTCGCCAAGCTCATCGGCGGCGCGGCCAAGCCCGCGGCGGAAACCCCGGCCGTCACAGTGCCGAGCGAGGGGACGCGGCCGGCCGCATCCGGCAGCAAGACCATCTACGAGCTCATCGCCGCCGCCGAGAAGAACGGCGACGCCGCCAAGGCCATCGCGCTCAAGAGCATGCTGCTCGCGGACAAGAACTAACCAACCGATCCGAAAGGAACCATCATGCCCGGAATCACCGGTCAGGGAACCACCTACAACCTCCCCAACTACGTCGGCGAACTGTTCGCCGTCAGCCGCGAGGACACGCCGCTGCTATCCGCCATCGGCGGACTGACCGGCGGCCGCTCCACCACCGCCACCCTCTTCGAATGGCAGGGCTACGACCTTCGAGACCCCGACGCCAACCGGCAGCGCCTCGAAGGCGCGGACGCCCCGGCCGGCGAGGAGCGCGTGCGCTTCCACGCCAACAACGTGGTCGAAATCCATCAGGAAAGCGTGGAGATCAGCTACACGAAGCAGGGAGCCACCGGCAACCGCTCCACCGACGGCATGCCGACCGTCAGCGTCGGCGGCACCGTCATCCCCGCCGACGAGCTCGGCTGGCAGATCACCCAGCAGCTCAAGCAGATCAGCCGCGACGTCGAAGCCTCGTTCATCACCGGCACCTACCGGAACCCGACCGACAACACCACGCCGCGCAAGACGCGCGGCCTGATCGAGGCGATCACCACCAACTCGCGCAGCACCGAACACACCGCCGCGCAGCTCACCGCCGACGACGTGCTCGACCTCGCACAGCTCGCATGGGACAACGGCGGCATCCGCGAGACCGAGACCCGCACCATCGTCGTCAACTCGACTCTCAAGCGCGCCCTGACCCGAGTGTTCGTCACCGACCGCAACTACCGCGAGGAAACCCGCAACGTCGGCGGCGTCAACCTCCAGACCATCGAAACCGACTTCGGCCGGTTCAACATCATGCTCGACCCCTACGTGCCCAAGGACAAGCTGCTCGTCCTCAGCCTTGAGGAACTCGCCCCCCGCTTCCTCGAAATCCCCGGCAAGGGCCACTTCTTCGCCGAACCTCTCGCCAAGACCGGAGCCGCCGACAAGGTGCAGCTCTACGGCGAGATCGGCCTCGAATACGGCAACGAGAAGGCGCACGCCATCCTCACCGTCGGAGCCAACGCACCGTCCACCAAGGTCGCGGGCGTCACCTTCGACAAGAAGACCATGGCCGTCAAGGTCGGAGCCACCAACACCGTCAAGGCGAGCATCAGCCCGCTCGACGCTACCGACAAGACCGTCACATGGGCCAGCAGCGCCGCAGCGACGGCCACCGTCAAAGCCGACGCCAAAGACCCGCTCACCGGCGTCGTCACCGGCGTCACCGCAGGCACGGCCAACGTGACCGCCACCACCAAGGACGGCGCGAAGGTCGCCACCGTCGCCGTCACCGTGAGTGCCTGACCATGAGCGACGAGACCGAGCAGCAGCCGTTCGCGACCGTCGCCGACCTCGAAAAACGCTGGTACGGGCGAAAGTTCGCCGGCACCGACAAGGAGGACCACGTCAAGGTCCTCCTTGAGGACGCCAGCGACCTGATCCGCCGATACCCCGGACACCGAAGATGCACCGAGGCCACGCTGCGCCGCATATGCTGCGCCGTGGCCCGGCGCACCCTCGAAAACGAGGAAAGCGACCTCAACAGCAACGTCACCAACATGAGCGAGACCGTCGGCCCCGTGTCGCAGAGCTACACGTTCGGGAACACGGGGGCCGACATGCGCCTATGGCCCAGCGAGGAAAAGGAACTCGGCGTGGGATGCCAGCGGGCATGGAGCTACGACCCGTTCGAGGGGGCCAAGCCATGAAACGCATCCAAGGCGTAGACATCCGACTCGCCCGCCGCGAACCCTATCGGCTGCCCGACGAGATGAACGAACAGACGCTCATAGACCTGCCGCCCGAGACCATCGCCAACGCGATCGTCACCGACGGCACGCAGGTCAACGCCGGCGAAGCCGAACGCCCGCAAGGCACGGACACGGCCATCACCGTGTACCTGCCACGCTCATGGCCATGGCGAAGCCTCAGGGGTGCCCGCCTCACCATCGACGGCACCGATTACTGGGTGCACGGCGACCCGCACCCGGTACGAACCAACCTCACCCCGACCGGATACTGGCCCGTCGGGGTGCAGGCCAGCACGAGGAAGGCGTGAACATGGCACGAACCCGCGTCAAACTCGACCTCAAGGGCTTCCGCGCCTACCGGCGAGACCCGACCGTCAAGGCCGTCCTCGACGAACAGGCGCGGGCATGGGCCGCGAGGGCGAACGGGGCAAGACGCCGCCGCAAGGCCGAATACGAGGCGGTGCCCGCCGCCGACAGCGAACATGGCAGCGTCGCGCTCGTCCACACCGGCAACATCGAAGCCCGCTTCGACAACGCCGAAAACAACACCCTCCTCCACACCATGTAGGAGCCGCCGCATGTCCAGCATCGCATCCACCGCCATCCAATGGATCAACCAACACCCGCCGGACGGATACACGGCACACGGCAGCACGCCAGACCCGCGCCCCGAACGATACATCACCGTGCAGCGATCCGGCGGCGTCAGGACCCGCTACAGGGACGACGCCATGCTCATCGTCCAAGTCAACGCCCCCACCCGCTCGCAGGCCGCAGACACGGCCGAACAAGTCGCCGACCTGCTGCTCGACATGTGGCGGCTCCCCGAAATCGCCGACGTCGAGATACACAGCATCGCCGACGCCAGCCTCAACGGGCCTCCGACCGAACACCGCTACCAGATCACTGCGGAAATCACCACAACCACCTGAAGGAACCAACATGGCAACCAAGAACAACAAGAAGAACGTAAGCCTCGGCAAACCGATGGTCGCCGGTGTCGCCTACCGCGCACCCGCCGGCACCGCACTGCCCGCCGACGCCACCACCGCGCTCGCGGCGGCATACGAATGCGTCGGCTTCCTCGGCGAGGACGGCATCACCAACGCCACCGACACCGACAACACCACCATCAACGACATGGGCGGCGTGCAGGTCATCAACGAGATCAGCAGCTACGCCGAAACCTACCAGTTCATCATGATCGAGACCCGCGTCGAAAGCCTCAAGGCACGCTACGGCTCCGACAACGTCACCGCCACCGGAGACGGCGACGCGAACACACTCACCGTCCTGCACACCATGCCCGACGGCGAATCCTGCGTCTGGGTCTTCGAGATCCTCATGACCGGCAACCGCGTCAAGCGCATCATCATCCCCGACGCCACCATCAGCGAGGTCGGAGACATCACCTACTCCAGCACCGATGTCATCGGCTACGACGTCACCTACAGCGCCAACCCGTCCGACCTCATCGACGGTGCCACCAGCAAGGAGATCATCGCCCCGCTGTCCAAGGACGCCACCAAGGCGCTCAAGCAGGCGCTCCACGCCGCAGCCTGACCCGCGCCCCGATAAACAGCAAAGCCGACCGGAACCGCCTCCGGCCGGCTTTTTTCGACTTCCGTGAAAGGACAACCAATGACAACCAAGCCGCAGGACCACAAGCAGCCCAAGGACAAGCCCCGCAGGATCGAGGTCATGGGCGCGACCCTGACCATCGACCCGTCCATCCTCGACGACCTCGATATGGTCGAATACCTCTACGACCTCCAGCACGCCGCCGACAGCGACGACGGGGGCTTCACGATCGTGCCGTTCCTGCGCAAGCTGTGCGGCGACGACTACACGAACGTGAAGAAGGCGCTGCGCGACGACAACGGACGCATCCCCTTCGAGAAGGTCGGCGAATTCGTCCAGCAGCTCATCGAAGCACTCAACCCAAACTCCTGACGCTCGTGGAAATGATGGAGGCCGCGCCCGACGCCCTGCGGGCCGACCTCCAACGCTTCTACGGGCTCGACATGGACGAGATCGGCCACACGGTGAGGGTGCGTCGCGCCGCCGACCTCGCCGCCAACCTCCCCGAAGACGCGCTCACATGGGGGCGCATCGACGAACGCGCCACATGGGGCACCGCCAAACACCTGCTCGCCACCATCGCCGACAACACCGGCTTCATCGCATGGACGAAGACCAAAGCCGCCAAACAAGGCGAATGGCGCGGCGCGATCGAACGCCCCGGCTTCCCCAGGACCGCCAACGTCCAGAAGCTCGACCCCGACAACATGCTGCGCATCCTGCGCATGCCACGAACCTGACCGAAGGGAGCGCACATGGTCGAACTAGCACACGCCTACGTGCAGATCGTCCCATCCATGAGCGGCGTCGGCCGAGCCATACAGGACGCCTTCGGCTCAGCCGGAGACAAAGGCGGCGCACAGGCCGGCAAGAACTTCACCTCCGGCTTCTCCGCCAAGATCGGAGCCGTCGCCGGCGTCACCGCGAGCGTGTTCAACAAAGTCGCCGGCGTGGTCGCCTCCAGCCTCAACAGCGCCATCGGCCGAGCCGACCAGATGAACAACTTCCCCAAGGTCATGAAAAACCTCGGGTACTCCAGCGAGGACGCGGCGGCGAGCATCAAGAAGATCAGCGCAGCGCTCGACGGCCTGCCCACCACCAGCTCGGCCATGACCGGCATGGTGCAGCAGCTCGCCCCATTGACCTCGAACCTCGACGAGGCCACCGACATCGCGCTCGCGTTCAACAACGCCATGCTCGCCGGCGGCGCGAGCACGATCGAGCAGGAAAACGCGTTAACCCAGTACACGCAGATGCTCTCCGCCGGCAAGGTGGACATGCAGGCGTGGCGATCCATACAGGCCGCCATGCCCGGCCAGCTCAATCAGGTCGCCGAGGCCATGATGGGAGCCGGCCACAACGCCAACGACCTGTACGAGGCCATGAAGGACGGAACCTACAGTTTCGACGACTTCAACAAGACCGTCATGCGCCTCAACAAACAAGGCTTCGCCCAATACGCGAGCTTCGCCCAGCAGGCCAGGGACGCCACCCAAGGCATCGGCACGGCGTTTGAGAACGTCCGCAACCGTGTGGCCAAAGCCGTCCAGAAGGTCATCGAGGCCATCGGCGTGGAGAACATCGCCGGCGCGATCAACGACTTCAGCTCGCAGTTCGGCAAGATCGGCGACGCCGCAGCCAACATGGTCACGGGCGTCAAGAACTGGCTTGGCCAAGCCGCGCAGGCCGCCAAGCCGCTCGTCTCGATCTGGCAAGGCGACTTCGCCAAACTCGGCCTGTACCTCACCGGCCTCGGCGCGAACGTGGCCGCATTCGGCAAAAGCCTGCTCGACGTCATCACCAACGGCGGCGGCATGCAGAGCTTCCTCGTCGGCCTGAACAACGTCATCTCGGCGCTCGTCAACTGGTGGATCGCACTCACCCGCAACGTGAGCATCTTCATCGGCACACTCGCCGACACCGGCGGCGTGCAGGCATTCCTCGCCGCGCTCGGCGAACTCTGGCAAGGCCTGACCCAACTATTCCAAGGCCTACAGGACGCCGCGACCGGCCTCCTCGAAATCGGCGAAAACGGCGGCGCGGCCGCCGCCGCGGGCAAACTCGTCGGAGACGCCTTCAAGGTCGCCACCCCGATCGTCAAAGCGCTTGCCGGCACACTGCAATCGGTCGGCGAATGGGCCAGCGAACACGGCGACATCGTGCGCGCTGCCATCATCGGCATCGGCACCGCGTTCGCCGCGGTCAAGGGCTATCAGGCGCTCAACAGCGGTCTACAGGCGCTAACCGGAACCATGAACACGGTGACGACCGCCGCCAAGGGCATCAGCAACGGCATCATGCTCATGACGGACCTGGGCGGCCCGGTCGCCATGCTCAAGCAGATGGCCGGAGGGCTGAGCCTCGTCAAGACCGCACAGACCGCATGGAGCACGGCCACGAAGATGGCGACCGCCGTGCAGGGCGCGTTCAATGCCGTCATAGCCGCCAACCCCATCGGCGCGATCGTCGTCGCCGTCGCGGCCGTCGTGGCCGCGCTCGTCTGGTTCTTCACCCAGACCGAGGTAGGCCGCAAGGCATGGGCCGCGTTCACCTCATGGCTGTCCGAGACATGGGCCGCGCTCGTGGAGGGCGCCAAGGCGATATGGAACGGGCTCGGCGAATTCCTCGCCAACCTATGGGCGACGATCACCGGCGGCGTGCAATCCGCATGGAACGGCATCGCCGGCTTCTTCACGGGCCTATGGCAGACGATCAGCGGCGGCGTCACCGGCGCATGGACGTCGATCACCACGTTCCTGTCCGGCGTGTGGACCGGCATCAGCACGACCGCCACGACGATATTCAACGGGATACGCGACTTCATCGTCAACGTGTTCACCGTGATCGGCGCGCTCATCGTCGCACCCTTGCAGGCGATCCGGAACGGCATCAACACCGTGTTCGGCTGGATACTCTCGTTCATCACCCAGCAGATGAACAGCACGAACACCGTATGGAGCACCATCTGGACGGCGATCTACAACGTCGTCAACACGATCTTCACGCTTATCAGCGGCTACATCTCGACCGTGGTGAACGCGATCCACACCGTCATCGTCGTGTTCCTCAGCCTCCTCAAGGGAGACTGGCAAGGCGCATGGGACGCAATCAAATCGTTCTTCACGGCCACATGGGACGGCATCAAAGCGTTCCTGTCGAACACCCTCGACGCAATCAAGACCGTCTGGACCACCGTATGGACCGCCATCAGCACGTTCTTCACCGACGTATGGAACAAGATCGTCGCGTTCTTCACGCCGATCATCAACGGCATCAGGAACACGATCGGCAGCGTCCTCAACGCGATCGCCGGCGTGTGGACGAGCATCTGGAACGCGGTCAAGTCCGTCGCGTCCACCATCTGGAACGCGATCAGCGGCGTGGTGTCCACATACATCCAGAATGTGCGCAACACCATCTCGACCGTCCTGAACGCCATCAGCGGCGTATGGACGAGCGTATGGAACAGCGTCAGCTCGTTCCTTGGAAACATCTGGCACGGGATCACGTCGGCCGTGTCCAACGGCATCCAGAACGTGAGCAACACCGTCGGCCGCATCAAAAGCACCGTGCTCGGCGCGGTCGGCGGCGCCGGCCAATGGCTGTACGACACGGGTCGTCAGGTCATCAGCGGCCTCATCAACGGCATCGGCGGCGCGTTCCAATGGGTCAGGAACACGATCAGCAACCTCGGCAGCAGCCTCGTCGGCTGGGCCAAGAGCGTGCTCGGCATCCACAGCCCGTCACGCATCTTTAGGGACGAGGTCGGCAAATGGATACCCGCCGGCATGGCCCAGGGCATCGACAAGGCCAGCGACCTCGTCGCCGACAGCATCGACGGACTGACCGACATGGTCCCGACCGTCAGCCTCAAGACCGACACCAGCCGACTCGAAACCCCGCTCGCATACCACGGCACCGTCAACGGCGGCCGGATCGCGTACACGATGGACGAACAGGCCGGCGAATACGCCACCAAACAGGACATCATCGACGCGATCGACGCGGCCCTCGCCGCCGGCATCACGCTCAACCTCAACGACCGTGGCGGCGAGGTCATGGCCGGCAAACTCGCCAAACCAATGAGCTACGAACTCAACAGCCTCGCCATGAGAGGCCGTTAAAACCAGAGAGGAAAGCATCATGCTCTACCAGCGACGCATGCGCCTGCCGCATGTCGAAGACCCCACGCTCAACGGCGTCCCGCTGGAGCGCATGATGTTCTCCCTCGCCGCCGACGGCATCACCATCGACGCCACCAAGCCCACAACCAGCACGCAGGACATGCCCGGCCGCGACGGACAACTCGACCTCACCCTCGAAGACCCCACCGGGGCCGCGTACATGGGCAACCGCGCCATCACGCTCAACCTGTACGCGATCGGCGGCGAAGACGACATCCTCGCCGCCAAAACCCGCCTCGCCGCCCTCGCCGGCACCATCGTCACGCTCTCATGGCGCAGCCTGCCCGGCGAATACCGAGGCCGCATGAGCCTCGGCGCATGGGCGGACAAATGGGCCGGCCCCCGCCAGATCGCCACGCTCGTCACCGTGAGCATCGACGCCCACCCCTACCTGATCGGCCGCGGCCGATCCATCGCGCTCAAAACGGGCGCGAACACGATCCACGTCAAAGGCAACCGGCCATGCTGGCCCACATGGACGCTCACCCCCGCCGCCAACGCCAAGACCGTCAGCATCAAGGACGCGCACGGCCACACCCTCGCCGTCGCGTCCACCACCGCCATCACCGGACGAATCAGCATCATCACCGACCCCGACCACCGGGAGCTGCGCGTCAACGGCAACCTCATGGCTCCGACCCTCGAATCCGACTACTTCCCCCTGCCGCCCGGCGTGCACACGCTCGCCCTCACCGACTGCGCCGGCATCCTCACCTACCGGCCGCTCACCCTCATCTAGGAGACACGACCATGCGTTACATGATCTTCGACCGCTGGGGCAACCCGCTCGGCGACCTCCCATACGCCATCAAAGCCATCCGCACCAGAGCCACCGACGGCACCGACACCCTCGACATCACCACCATCGGCGAGATCAACAAGGACGAACGCATCGTGTTCAAGGACTCGATGGGCCGTTGGGCGGAATACCTGTGCCAGTCCACCCAGACCGCCCGCGCCGCAGGCATGCCCGTCACCGTCGCCTACTGCACCGGCAGCATCGCCGAACTCTCGCGCACCTATATCGAGGACAAACGCAACCGCAACGCGAACGCCAAAGCCTGCCTCGCCAAGGCATTGGAAGGCACCCGGTGGGCGGTCGGCACCGTCGAGACCGGCACCCTCACCGGCACGGCCGACCTCAGCTTCTACCACTGCACCGTCCTCGAAGCCGTCCAGAAGACCGCCGACACCTACGGGCTCGAAGTCCAGACCGAAGTCCAGCCCGACCCGACCGGCAACCGGATCGGCCGGCGCATCATCCACCTCGTCGAACACCGAGGCTCCGCCAACACCACGAAACGCTTCGAATACGGCAAAGACCTCACCCAAATCAAACGCGACATCGACAGCGGCGACGTCATCACCCGCCTCTACGGGTGGGGCAAAGGCATCGAACAAACCAACGACCAAGGCGAGGCCACCGGCGGATACAGCCGCAAAATCAGCTTCGCCGACGTCAACAACGGCAAACCCTACGTCCAAGACGACCAAGCGCTCGCCAACTGGGGCATACCCGGCCCCGACGGCACCAGACACCACAGCGAGGCAAGCGTGGACTTCCCGGACTGCGAAGACCCCCAGGAACTCCTAAACCTCACCAAAGCGGCGCTCAAGACCCGCGCCACGCCCGTCGTCTCCTACACGGCCGACGTGACCGCCCTCGGACAAGCCGGCCTCAGCGCGGAAGGCACGGACGTCGGCGACAGCGTGCAGATCATCGACACCAGCTTCGCCGCACCATTGCGCCTCGTCGGCCGCATCCTCCAGATCGAGGAAGACCTTGCCGGCAGCCTCGCCGACACCAAGATCACCCTCGGCAACATCCGGCAATCCTACACGCAGCGCCTCGCCGCCCAACAGCAGGCGCTCGACAAACTCGTCTCCAACTCCGGCGCATGGAACAGCGCCGCCGGCGGCACCGGCCCGTACATGAAGGACCTCATCGACCGTATCAACCAGATCATGAACGCCACCGGCGGATACACGTACCTCAAACCCGGCCAAGGCATCTACGTGTACGACAAGCCCGAAGACCAGAACCCCACCCAATGCATCCACATCGGCGGCGGCTACTGGCGCATCGCCGACCACAGGAAAGCAAACGGAGACTGGGACTTCCGATCGCTCGCCAACGGCAAGGGCATCTTCGCCGACGCGATCTACACCGGCCTGCTCTCCGATGCCGCAGGCTACAACAGCTGGAACCTCGACACCGGCGACTTCAAACTCTCCGCACGGACGACGGTCGGAGGAAAAACGGTCGACGCGATCGCCGGAGACTCATCGTCGGCAGCGCTCGCCGCAGCGAAGAAGTACGCCGACAACACGGCCACGAGCCATGTGAACACGTTCGAAAAGGCGCTCACACAGCAGTACATCTTCAACAAGCTCACCGACGGAGGCAAACTCCAAGGCCTCTACATGAGCAACAACCTGCTGTACGTCAATGCCACATACCTGCGGTCCGGCATCATCAGCGGAGCGAGAAGCTACTGGAACCTCGACTCCGGAATCTTCAGCATGAGCGACGCGAACGGAGTCGAAACGGTTCATCTCGACGGCAACGGCAGCCATAACACGCTCACCGGCACCTTCCAGACTGGCACGTCCGGCTCACGACTGTGGATGAGCCCGAGCTTCAAGCAGGCACCAGTCGGCGGAACCGCCGACATCACCGGCGCCGGCATCTCGTTCATCCACGCGACCACGGCGGCGCAGCAGCCATACATCGCCGCCGAGTCCACGAATTCCGAGGTGGGCGAGATCTCGACGCTCACCTTCAACGGCGGTCGTCGCGCGAACACAGATCCAGGCGCCTTCGTACGAGTCGGCAGCACGAAAACCGACAACGCCAAGATGCGAGGTGTCTTCCAGGCACTCGTCATGCGCGACTACAGCCTGTCGTCAAATGACGCGAAAAGCTCCGGCGCACGACTGGTGTCTTCGGCCTCTCCAGACACAAACGCGATGGACACGTATTCGGAACTTGCGGCATGGGATCCAAACGGCGTCGTCGGAGTGAAGGCGGACATCAACACAGGATACCTCTACCTAGGGGGCTTCCTCGGGGGTTATACGAACCGTCACACGTTCATTGGTGACGCGGCATGGAAGGCATGGATGCCGAACGGCGGGGCAATATCGGTCGGCGCGGCCGTGAGCGTGCACTTCACCGCGTCATCGCCGGCAAAATACGGCAGATACTACGCCGTCGCAAACGCGGACGGAGAATGGGGCGGCATCATCATGCACGTCAAAAACACCGGAGGACAATCCGGATGGGACATCCTAATGTACAACGCCGACCGAAACCCATGTACGGTCGACATGTATTGCGACACCTTCGGATGGCTCGTCAAATAAGGAAAGCCAAACATGAGACAAACCATGACAATGAGCGACGGGAACATCATCGTCGACTGTGACGAACCCGTCAACGGATACCAGCAATTCGTGTTCTCCCCAGGAACCATTGCATCCTGGACGGCACTGCTCGGACTTGGATCCACAGCCGAAGCAGTCGCCGCGATAATGCAAGGCGTCGAGGACACGACGCGATACGATGCGTCAACCGGCAGGGGGGTCTGGACGGAGGCTTATGAAGCGCTCGAAGCGGCGTTGAGCGACAGTGCGGCGGACATGTCAATGCTCGCCGATGACGGAACCGTCCAGAACGATCCGCTGACTGTGGCCCGCAACGACACCAGAAAAGGCATGCACCTACCAACCATCCCGCAACAGGCGCAATCGGTATCGACATACGCCCTCGAAGACTCAGACGCCGGAACCGGCATAGACACGTCCTGCGTTGACGCGCAGGCGCTTTCCGACCTGCTCTCGGACAAGACGGTTGCCAATGCCATCGACAACGCCGAGGAAAGCTTCTACGCAAGCCTCATGCCGCAACCAATAACCAGATGAAAGGTAGTGGAAAAATGAACGATGACCAGCAGTACGTCAGCTTCGACCGACTCGTATCACAGAAGCTCTCCGAACAGCTCGCCGACGCGAACCGGCAGATCGCCACACTCGCCGCCATGTGCGACGTCAAGGACGCGCAGATAGCCGAACTCCGAGGCAAGATCGAAAACAAGGACGGCGAAAATGGCAACGCTTGACGCATTCCGCACGGCGAGCGGCGACCCACTCAAACTCGACTTCGCCAACGACTACGTGCCGGACGTGCGCCTCAACGCCGGCGACATCAACGGCCGCACCATCACCGTCGAACTCACCGACAACGGCACCCCCATCACCGACACCACCGGCATCACCTGCGCGCTCGCCTACAACACCACGCCCGGCAGCGGGCTGGGCGACCGCGTGAGCATGCCGGCAGTGTTCGGCACCCCCACGGCCACGTACCGCGTCGCCGTGCCGCGCAAGGCGTTGCAGCGCGCCGGCGCGATCCTCATGGGCATCGAGGTCAGCGTCAACGGCACGAGGACCTGTTCGCGCAACTTCCACGGCATCGTCGAACGAGCCGTGTTCGACGCGACCGCGCCCGACGCGCAGGATCAGATGGGCGTGCTCGACAAGCTCATCGACGACGCGACCACGGCCATCAACAAGGCCGTCAGCGCGGCCGGCGAGGCCAAGGACGCGGCCGACGCGGCACGCACCAGCGTGATCGAATACCGGCAGCTCTCCGACGACTGCAAGGCCAAGATCGCCGCCAGTGCGGCCGCAGGCGTGGTCTTCGCGACCCAAGCCGACATAGACGCCCAGTACGACACCGTGATCGCGCCGGCATTGTCCGACGCCGAAACGATCCCGCCGCTCACCCAGTCCGACATCGACTGGGCGCTCGACATCATCAACCGATAAACAGGAAGGAGCCATCATGGCGAACACGCAGAAGGTCATGACCCTCGCCGACACCGCCCAGCTCATCGCCAAGGTGCACGCCAACGCCGCCAAGGGCGTGCGCTTCGAGTACGACGGCACCAAGGGCGAATACGGCAACATCGCCAGCTACTTCGCCGCCCACAAGGACGGCAAGGTGTACGGCGTGAAATTCCCCAAATACACGTACAGCAACACGCCAACGAGCGTGAAGACCCGAGACAACGCCAACCTGGCCATCGAGATCAGCACCAACGACAAGGCCGGCCGCGACGACTACGCGCCCCTGAACGCCTTCCGCGTGTGGGACGTGAACGCCACCGTGGACGACGACGGCGTGCCCCACGTCACCGCCATCGACGGCATCGACACCCGCTTCAAACGCGACGGCAGCAACGGCGACGTGTACGTCATGACATGCCCCGGATACTACAAGCTCGACAGCACGAGCACCCACAACGAATTCCTGTACAGCGACACCCAGTACGACGGCTATGCGCCATTGCCCGGCGTGCTGCTGCCCGACGGCAGCAAACGGCCATGCCTGTTGTTCGCGAAATACGCCGCCTCCCTCGACTCCCAGCAACGCCCCCTGTCCGTCAGCGGCAAGGAGATCGACCGAGAATTCGGCTCCCAGAACCGAGCCATCGACTACGCGCTCAAAAAAGGCAAGGGCTACGCCGGCCGCTGCGCCGGCGACAACTTCTACATCCAGCTCATGCTCATGCTCAAATACGCCACCAAAAACTCGGACGTGCTCGGCGGCTGCTGGCAGTACACGCCGCAGACCGCCGTCACCAAGGCCGAAACCGGCGTCAAGCGCGTCATCATCGCCACCAGCAGCGCCGGCAACTTCGACATCGGCAGCACCATCAACATCGGCGCCGACAAGGAACGCAACAGCGCCGGCAACTACAGCGCCGCCCGCGCCCGCACCATCCTGAGCAAGACCAACCTCGACGCCAACAACACCGCCCTCAACCTCGACGGCGACGCCATCACCACGACCACCGCATGCTTCGTCAGCAGCATGCCGTGGAAGACCGGGGCCACCGACAAGCTGCTCGGCACCGACGGCCGCCCATCCGCCGCGTTCGCCGCCAACCACCAACCCATCCGCCTACAGGGCATCGAACTGTTCAACGGCATCTACGAGACCGACGCCGACCTCATCGTCAACGCCGTCAAGGAAAGCGACGACAAGGGCCGACTCGACATCTACCGCGTGTTCGACATCACCAAGGCCAGCAAGACATCGACGGCGAACTACACCAAGATCGGCGAATTCCCGGCCCGCACCAAAGCCATCGACAACTCGTGGAGATATGCCGAGGACTTCACCCTGTCCAACGGCGTGCTCATCCCCACCGGCATCGGAGCCACCAGCGCCACCGGCCTATGCGACGGCGTATACGCCAACCCGCTAGCATCCCAGGGCCTCCGACAGGTGCAGCGCTTCGGCTCCCTCTGGGGCGGGGCTGCCTGCGGCGCCTTCGCCGTGGCCCTCGCGGACGCCCTCGCGAATCGTAGGTGGAACCTCGGGGGCCGCCTTTCTGCGCTCGGTCGCACGAAGGCGTAGCCGCAGTGCGATGGGGGTGAAGCGCAGCGAGGGGGCGAAAGCCCCCTCATGACGTTTCGCAGCCTTTTGGGATTTGTGGCGGTACGCCTCCGACGTTCGTGCGCTGGGTGCAGCGCTTCGGCAACCTCAGGAACGGGGCTGCCTGCGGCGCCTTCGCCGTGAACCTCACGAACGACCTCGCGAATCGCAGGTGGAACATCGGGGGCCGCATATCCGGTCAATCCTGTCAACACGATCATTGCGCCACAACTACCCTCCACGCCAGCCAGTGAGAGGGCAAGCCACGGCCCAGCCGAAAATCAAACCGAGCACCCGGCCAGTAGACCCGAACCCATCCAGCACCGTCGAACGCCGGCATAGTCCAGATAGGAAACGCTCTGAAAACCCATTGCAAGCACACCCGCTGCGCCACGCCCATGTTCGTCCGCAGGGCGATCGACCACTACCTCAAGGGCAAACGGTCCCGCCGCGACGTGACCCGCTTCCTCGACACCCACCCAGACCTCGACCGGCTCGCCGAACGGATCGGCGACGAGATACGCGAAGGCCGATACCGCGACACCCGGATCACGTACTTCAACCGCATCGAACCGATCAGCGGCAAGCACCGCGTCATCGGCCGCGAATCGGTACGCCACCAAATCTACGACCATGTGGCCGTCATGGCCCTCCAGCCGTTGTTCGACGCGAAGGTGGGACGATGGCAGACCGCCAGCATCCCCAATCGCGGCACCATCGACGCCCGTCGCGCGATCAAACGATGGACACGCGAACGCAGCTCGAAATGGTTCGTGAAGCTCGACGTGCGCAAATACTATCCCAGCATCGACCGCACCACCCTGAAGGCGATGCTCACACGCGACGTCGGCGACCCGATCCTGCTGCGCCTCGTGTTCCACCTCATCGACCGATACCAAGGCGGCAACGGGCTCAACATCGGCAGCTACCTGAGCCAATGGCTCGCCAACTACTACCTCAGCCACGCCTACCACTGGATCGAATCGCCGGCCATGACCATCGAACGCATCAGCCGGCGTACCGGCGAGATCACCCGCCGCCGGCTCATCACGCACCAACTGTGGTACATGGACGACCTGCTGCTCATCGGCACCTCCAAACGAGATTTGAAGATCGCCGCCCGCCGCATCGTCCGCTACCTGAAGGACGCGCTCAAACTCGACGTGCACGAGGAATGGAACTGCAAACGCCTCGACCTCGAACCCATCGACATGGTCGGCTACACGTTCCGACCCCACGGCCGCGTCAACATCCGCAGCGGCGTGTTCCTCCGCGCCCGCCGCACCTTCAACCGCGCCAGACGCCGGCCCATGACCGAACAGCTCGCGCGACGCTGCTGCTCCTACTACGGATACCTGCGCAACAGCGACAGCATCCGATACCGGCGACGCCACCGCATTGACCACACCATGCGCCGCGCAACCCGGTATTTATCCACCCAACACAGGAAGGAAAACCCATGCTCCAGACCGTATCCAGCCTCGAACCCCTCGAAGAGGTCAGCTACTACCCGCGCGGCGACGGCCTCGCGGACATCCGCATCCGCCGCAACATCACCACCGTCATGCACGGGGACGGCGAAACCGCATGGACGGAATACACCGCCGACGAAGCCTACACGATCCGCGACCTGACCGAACAGGAAGCCATCGAACAGGCCGACAGCATCTGGCTCGACTGCGTGCAGGCATCCAAATCGGACAGTCAGCGCCTCGCCGGCTTGGAGGCGTCCAGCCTCGATCAGGACGAGGCATTGGCCGAAATCTACCAGCTGCTGTCAGGGGGTGAAGCATGAGCAAAGCCATGATCCGCGTCTACGCCCGTCTCATCATCGCCGGCCGCAAGACCATCGACGACGTGCCCGAAGCGGGCCGCGAAGCCGTACGGGCATACATCGCCGGCCTCGACGAGGGGAGCGGAGAGTGAACCCCATAGCCCAGCAGCTCACCGTCTGGGCCGCCACCGGCATCATCACCGCCCTGGGCGGATACATGCTCGGCTGGTGGCGCGGCTACCGACGCAAATCCGACGCCATGCAGACCGGCGTGCGCGTGCTCCTGCTGTGCAAGCTCGAACAGATGCAGCGCGAAATGGTCGCCAACGACGGCATCGCCGACAACACCGCCAAACGGACCGCGCAGCTCGTCTACGACAGCTACCACAGCCTCGGCGGCAACGGGCACGGCACCCAAGTCAACCAGGACATACAGGACGCGCCGATAGCCCCCAAGAAGGTTTAGCCCTCGCCGGACATCCCGGCGGGGGCTGTTTCATATGCCCACCCAACATAGGAAGGAAAACGAATGGGCAAAATCAAGAACAAAAGCAAGCCGCTACAGGCCCTCATCGCGGCACTGTTCGCCGTGCTGCTCGCGTGCACGCCGGCGATCGCGATGGCCGACATGGTCGGCATCGACGTGTCCGGCTGGCAGGACGCTAACGTGACCTGCACCGCCAGCTACGACTTCGCCGTAGTCAAGGTGTCCCAGGGCGTAGGCTTCGAGAACTCCAGTTGGCGCACGCAGGCCAAGTGCGTGACAGACCGGGGCAAGAGCCTCGGCCTGTACCACTACGCCGGCGGCAACAACGCCGAGGCCGAGGCCGACTACTTCGTCGGCCGGGCGAGGGACTACATCGGCAGGGCCGTGCTCGTGCTCGACTGGGAGTCCTATCAGAACGCCCAGTGGGGCAATTCCGACTGGGTTCGCCGGTTCGTCCAGCGCGTCCACACGCTCACCGGCGTATGGCCGATGGTGTACGTGCAGGCCAGCGCGCTGGGCCAGATACCCGGCGACGTGCGCGCCAACTGCGGCCTGTGGGTCGCCCAGTACGCCAGCAACGCGCCCACCGGCTACCAGAGCCGACCGTGGAACTACGCGATCTACGGCGAGGCCATGCGCCAGTACACCTCCAACGGATGGATCAGCGGCTACAACGGGCCGCTCGACCTCAACTACTTCCGAGGCGACGCATCCCAGTGGCAGGCCTACGCCAACCCCGCCGGCGCAGCCAAGCCCGTAACCCCGCCGCCGACCGAGAAGCCGCCGACCCAGACCATCGACCTACAGGCACTCGCGACCGCCACGATCCGTGGCGACTACGGCAACGGCCAGCAGCGCCGCGACGCGCTCGGCGCGAACTACGACAAGGTAATGGCGATAGTCAACCAGCGCCTCGGCTCCGCGACCGTAGCGACGCAGCAGACCACGCAGGCCAACACGACCCGCGTGACCGTCCGCTCTGGTGACACCATGAGCGGCATCGCCTCGCGCACAGGCCTGTGGCCGCTGTCCAGGTGGAGCGTGCCAAGCGGCAACCTCAACCTGATCTATCCCGGTCAGGTCGTCACCTACAACGGCGGCGGCAGCGTCGCCACCGGCAGCAACGCCCCACCGGCCACCCGCACCGTGACCGTGCGCAGCGGCGACACCCTCAGCGGCATCGCCGCCCGCCTCGGCATCGGCTACACGCAGCTCACCGGCTATCGCAGCGGCAACCCCAACGTGATCTACCCCGGCGAAGTGCTGCACTACTGAACTACTGAGAACCCGAACCCAACCTGGGAATCCTGCACCTTGGCCGGGCGGGGTTCCTAGGTTCCAAATCACAGAATCGAGGACAATATGACCGACGAAAACACCGACCCCCAGACCGCCGGCACGGAGCCGACCGTGCCCGATTGGCTGCTGCCGAACCGAGCCTATGACGTGCTCAAATGGGTCGCGCTGATCGTGCTGCCGGCCATCGGCGTGCTCGTGCAGACCCTCGGCCCCGTATGGGGCTGGACGTGGGCCGATCCGGCCGCGACGACCATCAACGCCGTCGCCCTGACCATCGGCGTCGTCATCGGCGCAAGCACCCTCAAGGCCCGCGCATCCAAGGCCTGACATAACAAAGCCCCCGAACCTACCGCACTCACGGTATGGCTCGGGGGCTTTTCGTCGTTTAAGGGCTAGGCGTGGATCGTTTCGCGGCGTCGCGTGGTGCGCAGGCGGTCGGCGATCCATGTGTTGACGACGGCGTTGCGGCTGATCGCCAGATCGGCGGCCTCCTCGTCCAGTTCGCCGACCATCCATGCGGGCATCGTGAGCGTGATGCGCTTCTCCAGCGGGGGGTGATGTTCGACCACGGGATTGCTCATGTCCACGTAGTCGAGGATGTCGTCGCCGTTGTCGAACATCTCCTCAAGCTGGTCGCTGGTGATCGCCTTGGCGTCGGGCTTAGTCTTGGCTGTCATAGTATGCCTCCTCGTTCTTGCGTGATCTGCGCACGGATATGATGCGGATGCGTTTGCCGCGCTTGGTGGTGATCGCCGTCCAATGCTTGCCGTCGATCATGCCGAGCACGATGTAGCGCACGTCGTCGTTGCCGGGATTGGGAGCGGTCAGCGTCACCGTCTTTGAGTTGTCCCACATGCGCTGGGCCGCCTCGAAGTCGATGCCATGCTTGGCGAGGTTCTTCGCGCTCTTCGCCGGATCGTATTCAAACTCCATCAAACCTCCTAATACGTCTATTATACATCAATATGACATCAATACAACATCATGCGGCGAGGCGCGTGGCTTCCACTGCGGCGCGCAGGCGGTCGTCGGGCATGGCGATGTACCGCTGCGTGGTCTCGACCGAGGCGTGGCCTAGGAGCTTGGAGACGAGCAGCAGGTCTCGTGTGGCGGCGTAGGTCGTTGTCGCGTACCTGTGGCGCAGGCTGTGCGCCGTCCATCCGTCGCCCAAGAGGTCGCTCAGGTGTCGGCCGACGTAGGATGATTCGACGTGGCCGCTCCATCGGCCGGGGAACAGATAGCCGTTGGCGGATCGGATCAGCAGGGCGAGGTCGTCGCCGATGGGCACGATGCGCTGCTTGTCGCCCTTGCCCACGACCACGAGGCTCCAGCCCACGAGGTCGCGCATCACATCGCGGCTGTGCACCTTCGCGATCTCGAAGCGCCTCAAACCGCATTCGGCGCCGAGGCGCAGCATGAGCCGTTCGCCGTCCGTGGCCTTGCGCAGCGCGGCGAGTATCACCACGTCCGGGCATGGGCGGGGATGCGGCTCGGGACGCTTGACGGTGGGCAGGAACTCGCTCGGATCGGCCTCGCTGCGGCCGGACGCTTTGAGCCATCGGAAATAGCTGACGCAGGCGTTCTTCGCGCCCTTGCGTGTCTCCGGTTTCCAGTCCTTCGCGGCGAAGTGGGCGAGCAGGTCGTCGCCTTCCACGTCCCTAGGATCGCCCTCAAGCGCCCTCGACAATGCGGACATCTGGCATCGGCGCGTGCCGATCGTGTTGGGGGAGTAGCCCGCCGCCTTGAGGGAGTCGAGCCATAGATTGATTGATTCTGCCCAGAGCGGGCTTGGATGTTGTTTTTTCACAGGACATCATCGCCCCGATCGGATATGCGGCCCCGTAGGGCACGACGGCGGATAAACGAAAAGCCGCCACGAATAATCGTGACGGCCTCGCCCGCAGTAGCGGGGACAGGATTTGAACCTGTGACCTCTGGGTTATGAGCCCAGCGAGCTACCGAGCTGCTCCACCCCGCGTCGGCTTG
>OMCC01000101.1_pt1 | contig 58061 bp, 41 predicted proteins | sample 1674161 | NCBI WGS metagenome assembly OMCC01 (sample SAMEA103958149, study PRJEB25191) | human gut metagenome | biome: human-associated habitat [ENVO:00009003]; feature: intestine environment [ENVO:2100002]; material: feces | place: Germany | collected 2013/2015 | reverse complement strand
AGAAGCCCTCGCCGCACGAAGTGCGCAGCGAGGGCTTCTTGCATGTCCGAGGACGTTTTGGGAGGTAGCCCAAACAGCCCCGGCGATCCTGCAGGAGTTAAATCCCTTTAGAACTTGTCGTGGAAGGTACGCGCAATGACCTCGTCCTGCTGCTCCTTGGTGAGCGTGTGGAAGTTCACGGCATAGCCGGAAACGCGAATGGTCAGCTGCGGGTACTTCTCGGGGTGAGCCTGAGCGTCGAGCAACGTCTCACGGTTGAAGACGTTGATGTTCAGGTGGTGGCCACCCTTCTCGGCGTAAGCGTCGAGCATGTGGACCAGGTTATCGGCCTGAGTCTCGGAAACTTCAGAAACCTTCATAATGTGTCTCCTTCGATTGATAGGCGCCGGCCGAAACCGGCGCGCTAATCAGTAATCGTTATTGTTAGTATAGCACTAACAATAGTTACTCGCCCAGCTGATCAAGGTCGATATCGCCAAAGAACACCTGGTCCTCCTTGCCGAGCGCACTCGGGATGATGGAGAAGGTGTTGGAGATGCCGTCCTGAGCATCGCGGAACGGGAGCTTGGAAACCGAAGACAGCGAAGCGATGGCGCCGTGGCTATCGCGCTTGTGCATGGGGTTAGCACCCGGGGCGAACGGCTGGCCAGCCTTGCGGCCGTCGGGCGTGGAGCCGGTCTTCTTACCGTACACGACGTTGGAGGTAATGGTCAGAACCGAGGTCGTAGGCACGGAGTTGCGGTAGGTATCGTTCATGCGGATGTACTCCATGAACTGGTGCACAACGTCGTGAGCGATCTGGTCGACGCGGTCGTCGTCGTTACCGTACTTGGGGAACTCGCCCTCGGTCTCGAAGTCGACGATGATGCCATTCTCGTCGCGGACGGGGTGAACCTTAGCGTACTTGATGGCGGACAGGGAGTCAGCCACGACGGAAAGGCCAGCGATGCCCGTAGCGAACCAGCGGTGCACGTGCTTGTCGTGCAGGGCCATCTGGATGCGCTCGTAGCAATACTTGTCGTGCATGTAGTGAATGATGTTCAGCGAGTTGACGTACACGCCAGCGAGCCACTTCATCATGTCGTTGTACTTGGCCACAACGTCGTCGTAATCGAGCGTATCGCCCTCGACGGCGCGATACTTGGGGCCGACCTGCTTCTTGGAGACCTCGTCAACACCGCCGTTGAGTGCGTACAGCAGGCACTTGGCCAGGTTGGCGCGGGCGCCGAAGAACTGCATCTCCTTGCCAATGCGCATGGAGGACACGCAGCAGGCGATGCCGTAGTCGTCGCCGTGGTAAACGCGCATGAGGTCGTCGTTCTCGTACTGGATCGAGGAGCTGGCGACAGAAGTCTTGGCGCAGAACTTCTTGAAGTTCTCGGGCAGACGGGTCGACCACAGAACGGTCATGTTGGGCTCGGGGCTGGTGCCCATGTTCTCGAGCGTGTGCAGGTAGCGGTAGCTCATCTTGGTAACGAGCGTACGGCCGTCAACACCCATGCCGCCGATGGACTCGGTGACCCACTGCGGGTCGCCGGTAAACAGGGCCTGGTACTCGGGGGTACGGGCAAACTTGACCATGCGGAGCTTCATGATGAAGTGATCCACGAACTCCTGGATCTGCTCCTCGGTGAAGGTACCGTTGGCAAGGTCGCGCTCAGCGTAGATGTCGATGAACGTAGAGGTACGGCCGATGGACATAGCGGCGCCGTTCTGCTCCTTGACGGCAGCAAGGTAGGCGAAGTACATCCACTGGATGGCCTCCTGCGTGTTGGTAGCAGGGTTGGAAATGTCGAAACCATAGGTCTCGGCCATCATCTTGAGCTCGCCGAGGGCGCGGATCTGCTCCTGTAGCTCCTCACGATCGCGGATGTTGTCGGCGGTCATGACCGTCGGGGTGGAAGCCTTCTGGGCCTCCTTGTCCTTAATCAGGTAGTCGACACCGTACAGGGCGACACGACGGTAGTCGCCGATGATGCGGCCGCGGCCATAGCCATCGGGCAGACCGGTGATGATGTGAGCCGAGCGGCAAGCACGCATCTCGGGGGTGTAAACATCGAAGACGCCAGCGTTGTGGGTCTTACGCTCGAAGGTGTAGCGCTCGACAACGTTCTCGTCGACCTTATAGCCGTGCTGGCTGGCAGCCTGGCAAGCGATGCGGATACCACCGTTGACGTGCAGCGCGCGCTTGAGCGGCTTGTCAGTCTGGAGGCCGACGATAGTCTCCTTGTCGCGATGGGCGTTATCGATGTAGCCAGCGGGGTGGCTCACGATACCTGTGACGATCTTGGTGTCCATATCGAGGACACCGCCCTGCTCGCGCTCCTTAAGCAGCAGGTCGAGAACCTCGCCCCACAGCTCCTTGGTACGCTCGGTCGGACCGACGAGGAACGACTCGTCGCCCTCGTAGGGGGTGTAGTTCTTCTGGATGAAGTCTCGGACGTCAACCTCTCCCGTCCAGATGCCTTCCTTGAAGCCTTCCCATGCCTCCTGCATTGTGTAACCACGCTCCTAGTTACGTGTTATGCGGCGTTCTCTCACACCGCTGCTTATTGAATTCTTGAATGTTCGACTTGCACTACCGGCTTCTTCCGTTCTTCACCACACGCTGGTGCAGAGAAAACGTTTGTCCACCTTGGAACTACAACCGAAAACCCAAGATTTCACCCGTCTGAGAAGGATAACATAGCGACCCTCTCCATCTGGGCTGTTATATGTTTCTTTTTTTATATCATAAGGGCGTTTTTTACAAACCCGCAGGAAATGCGAGCGCGAACAACTACCGTTCACCGATTTGTTTGATATTTCCCCTTGCCTTTATACGTCCATCACTCTAGCTGTTATGCCAGCTTTAGCAGGGTAAAGTGCCTCTGAGTGGGCTTTAGGACATGCCTAGAGATCTACTCCCTGACTTCGCTGATACCGACGATGTACGGAGGTCGCCTAAAGGTAGTTTTCTAGACATGTCCCAAAATCTACCGTATAGGGTGCGCGTGCAGGGGTATCATCTTTCACCGGAAATAGTTTCTAGTGTTAGGGGTTTTCGGTGGAAGATACCGATTTCCGTGAGCTTGGGCGTCAGCTCCTTACCGAGTTCGGCAGCATGCATCAGCGCATTTCGCGCTTTGCAGACAAAGCCCTCGGCGGCGAGATGGCCGTCATGCGCGCCCTCATAATCGCCGGCGGTTCGCTCACGCCGAGCGAACTCGCTGATCGCGCCTGGGTCTCGAGTGCCCGCATCGCCAATATCCTACGCGCTCTCGAAGCCAAGGGCTGGGTCGAGCGCGAGCACTCAAAGACCGACCGTCGTCGCGTACACGTCACGGTGACCGACAAAGGATTCCAGGATCTCGAAATCAAGCGTCGGGAATTCGAGGACCGCACTGCGGCTTTCCTCGAGCAGCTCGGCGAAACAGATACCCAAGAGATGGTGCGTCTTCTAAGGCGTGCCAACGAAATTATCGACCGCAATCAAGAAAGGAGAGATGCCGAGTGAGGATTCTCAAGCTCTTTAAAAAGCATATCCTGGCACTGTTCGCAGCTATCGTACTTATCGTAATCAGTTGCAACGCCGATCTGGCACTGCCTACCTACATGAGCGATATCGTCGACGTGGGCGTGCAGCAAGGCGGCATCGCCTCGCCCGTGCCCGACACCATTCGCGCCGAATCGCTCGACGATCTCGAACTCTTTATGAGCGCCAAGGACGCCAAAGCTGTGGAGGCTGCATTTGGCAAGGCGGACAAGAACGGCATCCGCACGTACAAGGGCACCGAGGACGAGCGCGCCGACGACAGCAAGATTGCCGACATCATGAGCCTGCCCGAGACTGTCGTCCTTTCGCTCAACCAGGGCATTGACGCCAACTCCATGGGCGACATGATGGGCTCGTCCAGCGAGAAAGACAACAACGCTGTCCAAGCCATGCCCACGCCCGAGCAGATGGCAGCAATGACGCCCGAGCAGCTCGCCGAGATGCAGCAGAAGGCCGCGACGGCGCAGAACATGCAAAAGCAGATTGATGCCGACGGCGGTAAGATCACTATGAAGAGCCTGCGCCTGGGTGTCGAGGGCGGTCTGGTAGACCAAAGCAAGCTCGTCGAGGGCGCCAACGAAATGGCGGACAAAATGGGCTCCATGTCGGGATCCATCGTCACCCAGCGCGCCGTGAGCTATGTGCAGGACGAGTACAAGGCGCAGGGCATCGACCCCGCCGACGTGCAGAACGCCTACCTGAGCCGCATGGCGACCACGATGTTTGGACTGTGCCTCGTGTCGCTCGTCGCCACCATCCTGACCGGTGCCGTGGCTTCGCGCACCGCCTGCTCCATCGCCCGCGACCTGCGCCGCGAGACCTTCAACAAGGTTATGCACTTCTCGCCGGCCGAGGTGGGCAAGTTTAGCCAGGCCTCGCTCATCACCCGCTGCACCAACGACATTCAGCAGATCCAGATGGCCGCAACTCTGTTTATCCGCATGTGTCTGATGGCCCCCGTCATGGGCATCGTCGCCGTCATGCGCGTCCTGGCCAACCATACCGGCCTGGAGTGGACCATCGCCGTTGCCATCATCGCGGTCTCGGCCGTCGTCGGCGTGCTTATGGGCCTCACCATGCCCAAGTTCAAAAAGATGCAAAGCTTTGTTGACCGCGTGAACCTTACCGCCCGCGAGCTGCTCGACGGCCTTATGCCCATCCGCTCGTTCAACCGCGAGGAACATGAACTCGAGCGTTTTGACAAGGCATCGCTCGACCTGATGACCACGCAGCTCTACACCAACCGCGCCATGAGCTTTATGATGCCGCTCATGATGCTGGTCATGAATTGCATCACCGTGCTTATCGTCTGGTTTGGCGCGCAGGGCGTGTCCGACGGCGTGATGCAGGTCGGCAACATGATGGCGTTTATCTCCTACACCATGCAGATCGTCATGGCGTTTATGATCCTCACCATGGTTTCGGTCATCCTGCCCCGTGCCGAGGTCGCAGCCGAGCGCGTGGAAGAGGTCATCACCTGCCCCACGAGCATCAACGACCCCGCCTCGCCCAAACTGCCCGCGGCCAACGCGCCGCGCGGTGAGCTCACCTTCCGCGACGTGAGCTTCCAGTATCCCGATGCCCGTGCCGACGTCATCAGCGGCGTGAACTTCACCACGCATGCCGGTCAGATGCTCGGCATCATTGGCTCCACGGGCTCGGGCAAGTCTACGCTCGTACAGCTGATTCCGCGCTTATACGACGTCACGGGCGGCAGCATTTCGCTCGACGGCATCGACGTGCGCGACATGACCCTTTCCGAGCTGCGTCGCCGTATTGGTTATATCCCGCAGCAGGGTCGCCTGTTCTCGGGCACCGTCGAGAGCAACCTTAAATTTGCCGGCGACATGGTAAGCGATGATGACATGCACCGGGCGGCACGCATCGCCCAAGCCGAGGACTTTATCGCCGAGCGTGAGGGCGGCTACGACTCCCCCATCAGCCAGGGCGGATCCAATGTCTCGGGCGGCCAGCGCCAGCGTCTGGCCATCGCCCGCGCGTTGGCCAAAAAGCCCGAGGTCGTGGTGTTCGATGACTCGTTTAGCGCCCTCGACTACAAGACCGACGCTCGCCTGCGCGAAGAGCTGGCCAAAAACGTTACCGACGCCGCACTCGTGGTCGTGGCCCAGCGCATCGCGACCATCATGCACGCCGACCAGATCATCGTGCTCGACGACGGCCACGTAGTGGGCACCGGCACGCACGAGGAGCTGCTGCGCAGCTGCCCGGCGTACCTGGAGATCGCACAGTCGCAGCTTTCCGCCGAGGAGCTGGGGCTTACCCAAGAAGAAATTGCAGCCGTCATGGAAGGAGGCGAGCGCTAATGGCAGACGAGACCAAGACTCAGATTCCCAAGCCCACCCGCCAGCGCGGTCCCATGGGCCGCATGGGCGGCATGCGTCGCGGCGAAAAGGCCAAGGACTTTAAGGGCACCATGAGGCAGCTGCTCGGCTATATCGGCCAGCACAAGATTGCCGTGTTTGCCGCCGTCGCCTTTGCCGTGTGCTCGGTCATCTTTAACATTGTGGGGCCCAAGATGCTCGGCCAGGTTACCACCAAACTGTTCGAAGGCCTGGTTGCCAAGGTCAACGGCACCGGCGACGTCGACTTTGCCTGGATCGCCAAGACGCTCGGCTTTTTGCTCTGCCTGTACCTGGCGAGCTCTGCCTGCAGCCTGATCCAGGGCTGGCTCATGACCGGCGTCACGCAAAAGATCTGCTACCGCATGCGCAAGGAGATCGCCGCCAAGATTGCCGTCGTGCCGATGAGCTACTTTAACGGACACAGCAAGGGCGACGTGCTCAGTCGCATCACCAACGACGTCGATACGCTCGGCCAGTCGCTCAACCAGAGCGTGACCCAGCTCATCACGTCGGTGACGCAGATTATCGGCGTGCTCGTCATGATGCTGTCGATCAGCCTGCCGCTCACCGGCGTCACCGTGCTCACGCTGCCGGCCGCCGCGATTATCCTGACCGTAATGATTCACTTCTCGCAGCCGTACTTCCGCGAGCAGCAGCAGGTCCTGGGCACCGTCAACGGCATTATCGAGGAGGATTTTGCCGGCCAGAACGTCATTCAAGTGTTCGACCGCGCCGAGGCCTCGATCGAGGAATTCGACCGCCAAAACGACCGCCTCTTTATTAGTGGCTGGCGCTCGCAGTTCCTGTCGGGCCTGATGATGCCGCTTATGAGCCTGGTGGGCAACATGGGCTACGTGGGCGTCGTCGTGGTGGGCGCACAGCTCGCGCTGACCGGCAATGCCACGCCCGGCGACATCCAGAGCTTTATCCAGTACGTTCGCAACTTTACGCAACCCGTACAGCAGCTGGGCAATGTGAGCAACACGATGCAGTCGATGGCTGCCGCCACCGAGCGCGTCTTTGAGTTCCTGGCCGCGCCCGAGGAGGAGCAGAAGGCCGACGCGCAGATTCCCGAGAAGCGCCCCGGCCACGTGGAGTTTGACCATGTCAAGTTTGGCTACACGCCCGACAAGACCATCATCCACGACTTTAGCTGCGAGGCGCAGCCCGGCCAGACCATCGCCATCGTCGGTCCTACCGGCGCCGGCAAGACCACGCTCATTAAGCTGCTGCAGCGCTTCTACGATGTGGACGGCGGTTCGCTGCGCGTCGAGGGTGTCGACGTGCGCGACTGGGACCGCGCGGCGCTGCGCGGCGAGTTTGCCATGGTGCTGCAGGATACCTGGCTGTTTAACGGCACGATCCGCGAGAACATCCGCTACGGACGCCCCGATGCGAGCGATGCCGAGGTCGAAGCCGCCGCACGCGCCGCACGTTGCGACCACTTTATCCATACGCTTGCCGGTGGCTACGACTTTATGATCAACGAGGAGGGCACTAACCTGTCGCAGGGTCAGCGCCAGCTCGTGACCATCGCCCGTGCCATTTTGGCCGACCGCCCGGCGCTGATTCTGGACGAGGCGACCTCCAACGTCGATACCCGCACCGAGGAACTCATTCAGCGCGCCATGGATGCGCTGATGCAGGGCCGTACAAGCTTTGTCATCGCGCACCGCCTGTCCACGATCCGCAACGCCGACGTGATCTTGGTAATTCGCGACGGCGACATCGTCGAGAAGGGCACGCACGACGAGTTACTCGCCCAAGGCGGCTTCTACGCCGACCTGTATAACTCGCAGTTCGACGAGGCGGCGTAACAACCGGCGGCAAACAACCGCAATGCCCAGAAAACGGGGGCGCAGGACAACCTGCGCCCCCGTTTTTTTGCTCTGCGGCCCTCGAACCACCTCCCCTGGAACCTGATTGGCAGCCCCTTCGAGGCCCCGTGGGCAAAAAAGGGCAAATATGAGTACTGTTACCTTTTTAGTAACAGCCAAAACAGCCCCAAATGCCGTTTTCACGGCTTACACGCGTCCCTAAATTGATCAAACAGCCCTATAGCGGACTTATATGTGTTTGCGTTAATAAACATATTTTGCTGTTATGTCTATTATTTTGCGAAGGCAATATGATACTAAGATAGCAACCGTACTCATATTTGGCATTTTTTGCCCACATGGTATTTCCTGGGGAACCGACAATAGCCTTAGGGTCCCGCGCGACGCCACTCCCTCCCGGTATCCGCCGACGTTCCCCCATATAAAACCTGCCAAAATAAACCTGTCCCTTTTGGCAGGTTTCGGGGCGGCGAGGGGTTGCACTTTAGCGTGCGACAGCGGATAATGCCGAGCATTCGAGAATTCGCCAATTGTTGCCGTTAATTGATAAAGGAGGCCCCGCATGGCCATGGATTTCAAACGCAAGCTGCCGATCCCCATGGAGATCCGCGAGGAAATGCCGCTTTCCGCAGAGCTTACCGCCAAAAAGCAGGCATTCGATGCCGAAGTCGCCAAGGTCTTTACCGGCGAGGACGCGCGCAAGGTGCTCATCATCGGCCCGTGCTCTGCCGACCGCGAGGATTCGGTGCTTGAGTACATGAACCGACTGGCCAAGACCGCCGAGGAGGTCAAGGACAAGCTCATCATCATTCCGCGCGTCTACACCAATAAGCCGCGTACCAAGGGCACCGGTTACAAGGGCCTGCTGCACAACCCCAACCCTGAGGCGCCCGACGACCTGCTCGAAGGCGTCAAGGCCATCCGCCATATGCACCTGCGCGTTATTGAGGAAACGGGCTTCTTTACCGCCGATGAGATGCTCTATCCGTCCAACTACCAATACCTCGTTGACCTGCTGAGCTACGTTGCCGTGGGTGCGCGCTCGGTCGAAAACCAGGAGCATCGCCTGGTATCGAGCGGCATTTCGGTGCCCGTGGGCATGAAGAACCCCACTGCCGGTTCAACCACCGTCATGCTCAACTCCATCTACGCCGCCCAGGCACATCAGAGCTTTATCTTCCGCAATTGGGAGGTCGAGTGCGACGGCAACCCGCTTGCACACGCCGTTATGCGTGGCTACATCGGTCTCGATGGGCGCACCTACCCCAACTACCACTACGAGCACCTCGAGCGCCTGGCCGAGCGCTATACCGAGCATGCCGGCTACGCCAATCCGGCGGCGGTCATCGACTGCAACCACGACAACTCGGGCAAGCGCCCGCTGGAGCAGTACCGCATTTGCAAGGAGGTACTCGACAGCTGCCGCCGCAACGAGTCCATCTCCAAGCTGGTCAAGGGCTTTATGATTGAGTCTTACCTGGAGGACGGCAACCAGCCGGTCGACGGCGGCGTCTTTGGCAAGTCGATCACCGATCCGTGCCTGGGCTGGGAAAAGACCGACTACCTCATCCACGAGATCGCGGAACGGGTGTAGGTTACGGCGTTTTACCAAACGCCGTAACGGCTCGACGCTGCAAACCCGCCAGAGCGGCAATCTGCCTTTCAGCTTCGGCGGCATGACCAGAAGGTCAATGCCGCCTCGCTTCAAGGCACCTTGCTCGCTCTGGCGGGCTTTCGCTGACTTTTGCTCTACCTGCGGTGTTGGCGGGGTAGCTAATTTAGGATGGGGCTCTTTTAACTACCCGCAAAGTAGTCATTGGGGACGTTCTTAAATAACTAGTCGTTTAAGAACGTCCCCAGCGACTACAAGCTCTCCAACCGCGAGGCCGAGGTTTTGCGTCTGGTTGTACTGGGCAAATCGAACCAAGAGATCGCTGACGAGCTATTCCTTGCCGTGGGCACCGTCAAGACCCACATCCTCAACATCCTGGTCAAAACTGAGCAGCAAAACCGCACGACGCTCATCCTCCACTTCTGAAAGCGCTAACCTGCCAAAAAGGGACAGGTTTATTTTGGCAGGTTTTATCTGGGCAAACGCCAACCGCCGCGGGGAAGTTGTCTCCCTTCGCGGCGGTTTTTGGTTCATGATTTCATTCGCCTCAATCTGTAACGCGTAGAGGACAAATCGCCGTCTTACTGTTACAGATCGAGACGAGTTATAGAGTGCGCGTCGAATAGTCTCAATCTGTAACAGGTAGAGACGTTTTTGCCAGCCAGGTGTTACAGATTGAGATGAACGAAGGGGCAGCAGCGTTAAACAAGTCCGCCGCAAAGTAATTCGGAGAGATCCGATCCTAGAGTTATCTACCAGGTACGATATGTGCACTGATATTTTGTCTCAAACCCGGGCATCCCGTTGCCGCGCGGGCTTAACGCTGCACCCGTATAGAGAATCGTTTGCCCCGTACGAGAATACGAAGTTTTAAAAGACAGCCTCTTGTATGTCTGATCGAAGCAATCAATATTCTCGCTCGGGTGGTTTGCAGTGGAGAACGATTTGTAGGTGTCCAAGACATCCGCCGTCACAAGACGACAAGGTGCAACAGAACCTGCATCTGGTTGCGCCGACGCATAAGTGGGAATTACGGCCATCGACAGAGCGAACATAATACATGCGCACATTGCCTTCACATAGTTCTTCGCTACATTTCGCTTCATGGTCATCTTCCTTTCCTAGTTTTTGTTATCGTTCGTCTTGAAAAGTTGCGCGTACACATTACCGATCCATTTCGAATCACCTCCCATTTCTCGGGTAACGACACGAGAGCCATCTCGTGTGAACAATACGGAAGCATCGCAAAGCGATTCGAGATTTCCGATTAGATGAGAAGAGATAATGACATGCGCCCCCCTACCCGCATCGTCTCTAAGAGCATTCGAAACGATTGCGACGTGTCTCACATCAAGTGCATTCATGGGCTCATCCAAAAGGACGACTTCGCAATAGGACATATACGCCATCGCCACATTGAGTAATTGTCTATTTCCATCAGACAGCCTAGATACGGGCGTATTCTTCAACCCAGTCAAGTCAAAGCGATCAAGCACTTGGTCCAAAGTGCGAGGTGAATGCCAAATTCGCCTGCATCGGTCGAGATGGAAAGCGACTGTCATGTATGGAATCAATAGAGACGGCCCATTCGGAACCAAGAAGAATTCCTTTCTCATTTCCTCACAGTCGACACATGCTTTTGCATGAAAACAGAGAGAACCTGACACGCGCACTGATGGCCCAGCGTCTCCCCAAAGAGCATTAAGTAACGTAGTCTTGCCATATCCATTTGGCGCGACAAGACCCCATATCTGGCCAGCGGGCATATCAAACTGCAATCCCTTTGCCAGCTGGTTTTTTCCAACCGTCAACACATCCAACGACAGAGAGAGCAAGCTTTTCTCGCCCAAACTATCCGGACTAATATGGTTCCAGGCCCAGCGATTCTTGCTTTTTAGGCGCGAAAACGAGATGATTCCCAACGCACAGACAACAAGCGTGCCCATTACGGCAAAGAAACAGTGCAGCGCACTGGCTTCAGGAACGAGTGATACCTCAGCTCCATTGGCGTAAGAAGCGCCGCCGAGTGCAAGCGAAGAGACAGAATAGCTCGGCACCATATACGGCAGCAACGCATGCCATGGAGCATCTTTGCTCGCATAAAACGGAAGCTGGCTTATGCCCCCCACAAGAGCGACCACCATGGACGAAATGGCCCTGTTTCTGCTTCCTGCGTATACGCACACGCCCAAACAAGCAAACATCATAGACAACGCAACCTCAAAGACAGCAAATAGCCTAAGCTGAACTAACACAGTTCTTTCGACCACGTCACCATACTGAATGAATACGACTGGGTACTCCGTCTGACCGGCACCGTTAAGCACCGTTGCCAATACAAAACAGGGAGCCAACGCCAGAACCAAAACCGTCATCGATGCAATGCCAGAGACGAGAACGCGGCATGCATTCATCTCTAACTTTGACAACAAAGCCCGATCGTAGAACCGCTTTCCATCCCCCTCAAGCGACATATAGAGGACGAGAACCGGAACTAAAAGCCACGCTATTGCAGGAACAGCGCCGCAATAATATGCAAGAAGAATCATCCCAGGCATTTTTGTTGTTGAGCCGTACGATTCCGGATGGGGCAGCATTGCTATGGCTCGGGGAAGACGCTCTTGGGCCTCAAGCGATAGCTCCGAATCAACGCCATTCAAATAACCGAGTCGGTATTCCTTGAGCAATAGATTGTCATAATCGGCAATCGCATCGTAATACCCTCTGGAGTCTGTCTTACTTTTAAGCGCTCTATCAAGACACGCCCTTTCGTCGGCAATGATACTGTTAAGCTCCTGTGGGGCAGTGTCATAAACGCCGTCAGAGACTTGAGAGACCAACAATGCCCTCTGCTCCTTGATGGAACCTCTGCCATATAGATAATCTGCTCCCGTTGGAACGGATAGAAAAACCGGGATGCAGAATACGAGCGCGAGCAGCGCCGTCAGCAACATAATTCCCCGGTTTCGCGCAAGAACTTCTAAATTAAGTCGTACATATGCGAGGCAATCACAAGTCTTCACGGCAAGCACCTCCGGTTCGCAACGTACGGATCGTCGGACCCGTTGTCCGGAAGTATCGCCTTCATCGTCTGAACTGTCTGTAGACGTATGGGATGGACTTGTGACCTTGTTTGTCTACAGGCTTCTACCTGCCATTTTCTAAAACATCAGCTATAAGACAAAATACCTTATCTCTAAGTTCACGCTCCGAGTGATCTCCAAGCAAGGCATAGCTCTTGCTCTTAGCCTCTTTGACGGTTCCCCGAGCAACGTTAAGATGTGCGCAAATCTCGGTGGATCCACTGCCATCAAGAACGCATGCCATGATGTCAGCATAAAGTGGCGTAAAGCCAAGCTTCAAGAAAACCTCGCGTGCGGCATCGCGTCGATTACCCGCCGGGACTGCATCTTTCGCACGCAAGGATAGCAGCGAATAAGTCAGAAGGATAAGTACGACAAGGAACGCGGTCACGCGTAAAGCAGGCAAAAGGCCGTCAACGGCCTCACCGCTCCCAACGGACTCAAAGAAAATGTACAGAAGACTTACCACATCGTGAACCCAGAACGTTGCCCCAGCACCCACAGACACCGAAGAAAGAGTAAGTTCGGGCGAAAGGCACAAATGCATTTCAGACATCCACCGTATAGCCGCATGGCAACACAGGGCCAAAAGCACTATAGCTATCGACAGGATTATCACATCATGCTCAAAGCCGAAGCATATGAGGATTTCCTCGATGCCCATTCCAGACGCATACATAAACAGGAAGCAGGCGAAGACTATCCTGCAGCTCCGATTGGACGATAAGGACCTCAGTGATTCTGAACGGTGATCATGGCCTTTTGTTGCGTCGAAATGCCACGTATCCTTTAACAAAAGAAGTCCAGCTGTCGCCTCTGAAATGCTTTTATATCCGGTTTTAGTCAAGGCCCGCGACAAATAGGTACGGGCGGTAGACGGGGAAATATCCAAGGCAGAAGCAATCTCCTCGTACGTTTTTCCCTCTATCCTCATAGAGAAAACCGCGGACTCCCTTTGAGAAAAACCCAAAGTCGCAGGGATATCGGCAACTGCAGAGCGTTTTCCTCCTAATTTGGCATCCGCAGAAAAAGCGCTCGTTAAGTCGGGTAAGGATCGCATTATGGCCCTGACAAGGATGCTGCCCAAGACAGTCACCAGAAGCAGTGCGATCTCTTGATGCCCACCAAAGCTCAGGAGCACAGCACCGATGTTTATATTGCGCGAAAACAAACAATCCAAATCAAGAACAACGGCAGCATTACCAAACGCAAGAGGTTCGACGAGCGAGGCAGCAACCCCCATCTCGGCGTTAACGGAAAGGAAAGAACCGACGGACTCCATCAACGGGGCGAGAAGAAACTGAAGGCCAACAAGCAAAGCAATCAAGAGTACAACGGGGCTGTAAAGGGCGAGCTCAGGATACCCATGGAGAACAGGGCCATCGACTACATGTTTCCCCGTTGATCCCGCACGCATGTTTGCGAATTCACCGCCAAGCGCCCAAGAACAGCAAGCGACAAGCAAGGGGGCTAGCAACAACAAAATGAACGCGAGCGCCGAAACCACACCATGAAATTGATGAAACACATTAAGAGATACCGTGAACATCGCAAGAAGTGCAATATCTACGAGCATAAGTCCAAAAAGCCGTTTGGAAATACCCGGTCTCACGGGGCGAGAGATGAGACCCACACAGAAGCCCGAAAGCAGATGCAGGCCGATAAGAACGGTGCCAGAAAGGCCCGCATAAATACTTGGCGCCATACAATACAGACCAGCCGCCCCTATAAACAACATAAATGAATGCCAGAGGAACGAGCGCTTCACGTTTTGTAGATTAGCCGCCTCGATTGCCATAAATTCAAAGCTCCTAGATAGCATTTTGGCTATTTTAACATCGTCCCCAGCGTTAAAAAACTGTTACCCGAATTAATCAATATGCCCCCTCCGCTAAAAGGCACCACGCTCATCCTCCACTTCTGGGAGCGCTAACCTGCCAAAAAGGAACAGGTTTATTTTGGCAGGTTTTATCTGGGCAAACGTCCAAACCGCCGTAAGGGAGTTGCCTTCCCTCGTGGCGGTCTTCTAGCAGAAAAACCAAGTGAGTAGACTTTTTGCAGGAGACCAAGCACGCCCAAAACGACGCGGCTCTGACCTGCGGTTTTATTGAGCATTTGTCGCGATGTGCTCGGCAGGTTCAAAAAAGTCTACTCACTTGTATCTGAGACGCACCAGGTTGGCAAAAACCGCCGCGAAAGGGCCCTGGTCCCTTCGCGGCGGTCATACGCCTCTGATTTTGCGACGGTTTTGCCCGCTTGTTACTCGCTGTAGCGGGTGGCGATGGCAGTTTGCACCATGCCAGTGCTCATAAGGTAGGTCACCAGGAAGTAGCCACCGTATGCTGCCAGGAAGATTGCACAGGTGAGGCCCACGGTGCCGCCGATGCTCATATTTCCGAATATGCTCACCAGCTCGATAATCACCTTAAGTGCCACAAAGGAGTGCGCCAGGCCCACTGCCAGCGGGAACAGGAAGAATACCGCTTGCTGCGCCATCACCGAATGGCGAATCTGGCGGTCGTCACAGCCAATCTGCGCCAGCACACGATAGCTGCGGCTGCCGTCGGCCACGTTGGAGAGTTGCTGGATCGACAGAATCGCCGCGCATGCAACGACCAATACAAAGCCGATGTAGATGGCTAGGTAGCTAATTAGACCGTTCATTTGCGCTGCTTGCGTGTACATCTCGGAGCGGATGATGAAGGTTCCCCACGACCCCGGCTCCTTGCCGTCAACGAGCAGATTGTCGAGCAGAGTGTATTTAATGCTCTCGTCTGCCTCGGTTGTATCCATCCCCTGTTTGTAGTTAACGAGCAGGCTACTGGAATACGGCTGCAGATTAAGTTGGGACAACAGCTCGTCGGCAACGACGACGGTGCCCGGATTACTACCCGTCGCCGAGTTGGCGATGGCCGCCGTATCTTCGTCCGACTTATCGGTTGCGGGCTTGAGCGTATGCCCGCCCAAGGTAAGGGCATGGCCGCCAGCCATATACTTGGTGTACAGGTCGACCAGCTCGCCGCCCATATCACACGTGAGCAGATACTGGTCGCGACCGATGTGCACCGGCTCCTCGCCCATCATCTGGCGCAGTTTGTTGTACTGGCTCGCCGGCGTCACAAACAGACCCATCGCATCGGCATTGCTACCCCCGAACGCCTTGGGAAGCTTTTCGCCCATGGTCTTGCACATCTCACTTGGGGTCACCGAAGGATTCGAGCCGCCAACTGGGTAACTCAGATACGAATCGATCTGCACATGCTCACCGGCAACATCGGCGATATTGACCTTCTTGCCGGTCTCGTCGTTGTTGTCCGCCGACTTGCCGTGCCATGCGGGGTACAAATCGACCGTTGTATCGGCCAACACCATGCGATCGGCCTCATCAGATGGGTTGACATACTCTTTGTAGTAGTCGAACGTATCGGGCGTGTAATAGACATACGTCTGAGACACGTCTACAGGGTTATAGCGCTCCAGGTTTTCGTTCATCACGTTGGCAATCGACATACCGCACGTCACCGAGGTGATGGCCAAAAACAGGAGCATCGCGATGACGCCCATCGAAAAGCACACCGTGTTGACCTTGGCCGCAAGCTGGCGCACGGTAAACATGTTGAGGCCGCGCCAATACACGCCGCGCAGGCTCTGCAGCAGCTTAATGAGCATGCCCGAGAGTCCCCAGAACAGGGCAAAGGTGCCCACGGTAACCATAGCGGTCGTAATACCAAACTGGTTCATGGCCTCTTGCGGCTTGCTGTCCGTCGCGGTTAGCGGGAACCCATCACGTAGCAGACGGTAATAGGCCACGCCCACAAGCACCACGCCCACGGCAAAGATGGCAATCGCGATCCAGGGGTTGCGTGTCTTGATGCTCTCGTTGCGACGCTCGGCACCCATAAGCTCGATGAGTTTGGTACGCCGCACGGCGTGAAGGTTCAGCAGTAGCGTGAGCACAAACATTACGAGCATGCAGGCAAGGGTCAGATTGAACGCATGCACCGAGAAAAAGAAGTGGAAATTGGCGATCTGTGTCTTAAAGAGCGAGGCCGTAAAGAACGTCATGAGCTGGGAGAGTCCCACACCCAGCACAATGCCGGCGACAAAGGCGCCGACCGAAACAATCACCGTCTCGAGCGCCATGATCGTGGCGACGCGCCCGCGCCCCATGCCGAGCACCTGGTACAGGCCAAACTCCTTCTTGCGGCGTTTCATGATGAAGTTATTGGCATACACCATTAAAAAGGCCATGACACCGGCCAAAAAGTACGTCAGGTTGCCGAGCATGCTGCCCATAACCTGCGCCAAGCCCTTTTCATCGATGCCGGCGATGTCGACTTGCATCGAGATGGTGTTAAAGGCATAGAAGACCGTGACGCCCAGGGTGAGCGTCAAAAGGTAGACGAGGTAGTCGCGGCCGGCGCGGCGGACGTTACCCCAAGCGAGTTTACAGAGCATCGGAGCCCTCACCGCCCATCATGGCAACGACCTCCATAATGCGGTCGAAGAACTCTCGGCGGTCGGTGTCGCCGCGGCGCAGCTCGGTGAAAATCTTGCCGTCGCGGATAAACAGCACGCGGCGCGTATAGCTGGCAGCAAAGCTGTCATGCGTGACCATGAGCACGGTGGCGCGCAGGCGGCGATTGAGGGCCCCCAGGCTCTCGAGCAGCAGGCGAGCGCTCTTGGAATCGAGGGCGCCGGTGGGCTCGTCGGCCATGATCATGGTGGGGTCGGTGACGAGCGCGCGAGCCGCGGCGACGCGCTGCTGCTGACCGCCGGACATTTGGTAGGGATACTTGTCGAGCACCTGACTGATGGACAGACGCGCGGCCACATCCTGCACGCGGGTCGAAATCTCTGCCGAGTTTGTGCGGGCGATGGTGAGCGGCAAGGCGATGTTCTCGCGTGCCGTGAGCGTATCGAGCAGGTTGGAGTCCTGGAAGATAAAGCCGAGCTCCTCGCGGCGGAACTGCGAGAGCTTGGCCTGCTTCATGCGCGTAACGTCCTGCCCGTTTATGCGAATGGTGCCACTTGTGGCGCTATCGATGGTCGACACGCAGTTGAGCAACGTTGACTTGCCCGAGCCCGAAGCGCCCATGATGCCAACAAATTCGCCGCGGTTGACGGTAAAGCTGACGTCGTTGAGCGCGCGGGTCACGTTGCCCAGCGCTCCATATACCTTTTCGAGATGCGCGACCTCCAGTACCGGGGTCGCCATGTGCGTGCTTTGCATACCGAGTCCTTTCTTGCGATTAGTCTACGGCATCTATAGTCGCAAGAAGACGAGTCGGCTACCATCGATATGGCTTACGCTTGCCTTACCGTTGTGTAAGGTACGGGTAGCTACCCTGCCACGTGTTGATGTTGAGAGAGGACTCCTGTTGAAGACTGTTCATGTTGCCGCTGGGATCATTCGCAAGGAAGGATCCGATGAGCTGCTTGCCGTGCAGCGCGGCTACGGCGACATGCAGGGGCTTTGGGAGTTTCCCGGCGGTAAGCTCATACGCGGCGAGACACCCGAAGACGCCGTACGCCGCGAGCTCATGGAAGAGCTGCAGGTAAAAGTCACCAACCTGCGCGATTTCTATACCGTTGAGTACGACTACCCCGATTTTCATCTCTCCATGGAGTGCTACTACTGCTCGATGGCCAAAGAGTCCGGCGAGCCCCAGAAGCACGACCGCCAGCTCGATATCCGCTGGATTCCACGCACCTCGCTTGCCACCGTTGAGTGGATGCCCGCCGACAAAGGGCTTATCGATGCGCTGATTGAGTTAAAGGAAGATCGGCTTGAGGCCAACAGCACTGCCAAAGATGCCATGGCCGCCACGACCGACGAGCCCGCTTCCAAGCCCAAACGCGCACCTAAGCGCCGCAGCAAGAAGCGCCCCAAGCCCGGCCTGCTGGATGGCATCGACACCTCGGACCTTTCCGCCGACGAGCGTGAACTGGTGCGCCGTCGCGCCGCCATCAAAAAGTCCATGAAGGGCAACAAGCGCGCCAACACCAAGCCCGAGCTGCTCGTACGACAGCGCCTGCGGGCCGCGGGCCTTACGGGCTATCGTTTGGAATGGAAGGTACCCGGCAAGCCCGACATCGCCTTCCCCGGCCGCAAGATCGCCATCTTCGTCAACGGTTGCTTTTGGCACCGCTGCCCCAAGTGCAGCCCGAGCCAGCCCAAACGCAACGTTGAGTTTTGGGAGGCAAAGTTCCGTCGCAACGTCGAGCGCGACCGTGCCGCCGTGGCAGCGCTCACCCAAATGGGTTGGACGCCCATCACCATCTGGGAATGCGAGCTCAAGAAAGACCGCATCGACGCCACGATGGAAAAGGTCATCGAGCAGGTGCGCGCCGCAGAGCCGCAGCGCTAGGAACGAGCCGTCCACACGCCCCACACAGGCGAGCCACATCCGCGCCACAAACCTTAGAAAGCCCTTAAGCTCAAAACCTTTCAAGAGTGTTACTCAATAGCTTTTAACTGCGGTTTCATCGCAACGTCAAACCTCATTAAGCCTTTCTTTAGCGCTTCCTTATCTGAGCTCGCGGCATAATACTGCCAACGCACGGGACCTAGCAGCACACCCCGTGCGCAACCTTTTGGTGGACATCGAGGAGGCCGCATAAGCATGCATTCTTCCAATGACGCAGCACAGCAGCCATCCCTAAAACATGCAAACCTTTTCTCCTTCCCCCCGACACAGAGAAACGGCTTCCTCGACTCCCCCACCACAAAAGCCAAACGCTCAACCGACCAGAGCCACAACTTGCGCGCATCGTTCGAAAAGCTCCAAGCATCCCTAGACAAAACCTTCCCCAACCAAGCCCGGGCATACTAGCCCCTCATCAACAAAGTAGCCCTAACGCGCCATTATTTCCGCCCAACGTCACAAGGGCGACGACCTCGAGTAGGTCAACCTGGGAGGGACGAGGGCTTAGTTCCCCAATCTTTCCGCAGGGGGCAAAAAGCCTCGCCGCACGAAGTGCGCAGCGAGGCTTTTTGCATGCCCGAGGACGATTGGGGAACTAAGCCCTCGTCCCTCCCCGGGATATGTAGCGAGTCGGAGTACCCTTGCTGTTACTCTGCTTTGCCCACAGAGTTGAGGTTGGTCATGCGGATCTTAACCAGCTCGGTGATCTCACGCATGCCCTCCTTGGCCGGCTTCTTGGGATCGAAGCAGGCGGGGTTCTCGGCCATGTAGGCCATGAAGCCCTTGGTGTAGGCCTGACGCAGCTCGGTGGCGTAGTTAACCTTGCAGATGCCGTTCTTCACGGCCTCGGCGACCTGCTCATCGGGCACACCGGAGGTGCCGTGCAGAACCAGCGGCACGTCGACGGCGTCGCGGATGGCCTTGACCACGGACTGCTCGATGTGCGGGTCGCTCGTGTACACACCGTGGCTGGTGCCAACGCCAATTGCGAGGGAGGTGCAGCCGGTGCGCTCGACGAACTCCTTGGCCTCGGCCGGATCGGTGTAGGGGCTCTCGCCCTCAACCGCGGGACCGTCGTCCTCCTTGCCGCCAACCTTGCCGAGCTCAGCCTCGACGGGCACACCCATGGCGCGGCCAGCGTCGGCGACGGACTTGGTCAGGGCAATGTTATCCTCGAAGGACTCGTGCGAGCCGTCGATCATGACGGAGGTGTAGCCGGTGCGGAAAGCCTGCATGCAGCGGTCATAGCCGTCGCCGTGATCGAGGTGCAGGGCAACGGGCACGGAAGCGCGCTCGGCGGCAGCCTTGACCATGCCGTAGAAGTAGTCCAGACCAGCGGTCTTGATGGTGCCCGGGGTGGTCTGCATGATGACGGGGGACTTGGTCTCCTCGGCAGCGGCCAGAACGGCCATAACAAACTCGAGGTTCTCGACGTTGAACGCGCCAACGGCGTAATGACCGGCCTGAGCGTCCTTGAGCATCTTTTCGGTGGTAACAAGTGCCATGAGCGTTTGCTCCTCTCCCTCGCCCGCATCTGGACATCGGGCGTAGTTGTTCACAAGGCGTTTTACCTTGCGTTTTACTGCGCTCATTGTATGAAATTCAGCGTCTTTGCACGTGCGAGATATTGAGCCCATGCAGGTCAATACCGTCGTTTTTGAAAAGTAAACGGAAGGAATTGGAGCCGAGTGGGCGTGTTCGATATTGAATTTTGGGCGTTGAGCGTCTTTCTTTTATAGAAAAGATAAGTAATCGAAAGGTGTTTTCTTACTCAAAAAGAAAATGAACGAAAATAGAGTCAACACAATTCCTGCAAATTTAGCCGAGAATGGAGCAGACATGACCCAAGCTACCAACCGTGCTTTTGCCGACGAACGCCGCGCCGCCATCATGGAAATGCTCGAGCACAACGCCTCGGTGCAGGTAGCAGAAATCGCCCAGACCTTTGGCGTGTCCTCCGTCACCGCCCGCGCCGACCTGGACGCGCTCGCCGAAGCAGGCAAGCTGCGCCGCACGCACGGCGGTGCTGTCTCGCTCCACAAACGCCTGACCGTCTCCACGCAGGATCGCCGCATCAATGTCAACGTCGCCGCCAAGCAGGCCATCGCGCAAAGCGCCATCGAGCTCGTCAATGACGGCGACACGCTGCTCGTTGACTCGGGCACCACGGCGCTCGAGTTCGTCCGGCTCCTCGATCAGCGCGACGGCATCACCGTTATCACGGCCGACATTACCATCGCCGATTATATCGACGAGAGCATGCCCTCGGTCGATGTCGTCATGCTGGGCGGGGCGCTGCGCAAAGGCCATCGTTATCTGTACGGACCGCTCACCATGCAGGCGCTCCAAATGGTCCATGCCGATCTGGCCGTCATGTGCCCCGGCGCCTTTGTCTCCAGCTGCGGCTTTACGACCGACTTTCCGCAGATGGCCGAGACCAAAACGGCTATGATCGCCGCGGCCCATCAAAGCGTCGCCCTCATGGACGCCAGCAAGGTTAACGGACGCGGCATGTACCGCTTTGCCAAGCTGACCGATGTCGACGCCATCGTGATGGACCGAGACCCCGAAGGCGCCGTCGCCACCTCAATCGCCAAGACCGCCGACGGCGCACGTCCAGCCCTCATCATCGCCGTCAACTAAATAAAAACCACCACAAAGGTGCCTGTCCCCTTTGTGGTGGTTGTGATGGTTGAGCGTCAAAAGTGAACGTGTCGCTACTTGGACAGCTCGTCGGCGAGGGCCTCGATCTGAGCGCGCGAGGCGTCGTTGAGCGAGCCCAGCACGGTCACCTTGTTCTGCGCCAGGGTGATGTCCTTCATGCCCTCGAGCTCCTTGGTCATAACCTTGGCAGCAGCGGGCGCCCAAGAGCCGGCCTCGACGAGCGCCACGGTGCGGTTCTGGTAGGCATGCTCGGCGAGCGTATGGATAAAGGTGCTCATGAACGGGAAGATCTCGCCCTGATAGGTGATGGAAGCGAGCACCAGGCGGTCGTAGCGGAACGCATCCTCAACGGCCTCGGCCATGTCGTCGCGAGCCAGGTCAAAGACGGAAACCTTCTGGCCGCGAGCCTCAAGCGCAGAAGCGAGCTCCTCAACGGCAGCCTTCAGATGGCCATACACACTCGCATAGGCAATCGTGATGCCCTTGTCCTCGGGCTGATAGCTCGACCAGGTGTTATAGGTGTCGAGGTAATAGCCCAGGTTCTCGGTCAGCACGGGGCCGTGGAGCGGACAGATGATCTGGATATCCAGATTGGCGGCCTTCTTGAGGACGGCCTGCACGAACTTGCCGAACTTACCGACGATGCCAAAGTAGTAGCGGCGAGCCTCGCAAGCCCAACCCTCGGGATCCTCGATGTCGTTGGCGCCAAACTTGCCAAAGCCGTCGGCGCTAAAGAGCACCTTGTCGGTGGACTCGTAGGAGAAGAGCACCTCGGGCCAGTGCACGTTGGGAGCGCCGACAAACGTCAGGCTGTGGCCGCCCAGGTCGAGCACGTCGCCATCTTTGACGACCATCTTGCGCTCGGGGAAGTCGGTGCCAAAGTAGTTGACCATCATGCGGAAAGCGCCCATGCTTGCCACGATCTGCGCCTGGGGATAGCGCTCCATAAAGGCGGCGATGCCAGCAGAGTGATCGGGCTCCATGTGATGGACAACCAGGTAGTCGGGCGTACGGCCGTCGAGCGCGGCCTCGAGGTTGCCGAGCCACTCGTCGACAAAGCCAGCGTCGACCGAATCGGCGACAGCGATTTTATCGCCCAAGATAACGTAGCTGTTATATGCCATACCGTTCTCGGACACGTCGTACTGGCCCTCGAACAGGTCAATGTCGTGATCGTTAACGCCAATATAGCGGATATCCTTGGTGATCTCCATCAGGCAAAGCCTCCTAGATAGACAAAAGAGCCCGTCTATCATAACACTCGCCTTCATAGCCACGGCTATCTGCCGGCATCCTTACCGATTGTTATTGAAATGCGATAAAGCACCATTTACCTGCACAAACTATGCGCGCGGTATCGCCGTGCTATGTCGAATGATGAGCTGGCCGGGAATACGAATAGCAACGGTTTTGCCCGCCGTACCCGCCTCGGGAACCGCATGCTCGAATACCTCGCGCCCACGCTGATGCAAGTCGAATCGAACGGTCGTGAGCTCGTTATGTGCCACAAAGTCGTCGAGCGAGTCATCGACACCCACCACGCTCACGTCCTCGGGCACGCGCAATCCGCTATCGCGCAGCGCTGCAATCGCGCCATTTGCCATCTGGTCGTTTGCCGCGTAAATCGCCGTCATGGTGCGGTCGTGCTCGGCCAGATATCTGCCGGCCTCGTAACCGCTGTTGGCAGACCAGTCACCCTCGAGCGGCTCTACCGGCTCGATGTGTTTACGCTCGAGCGCATCCTGCCAACCGGCGCGACGAAATTGCTCGTCGACCGAGAACGACGGGCCGCCAATATAACGAATTTGCTCGTGCCCCAACTCAAACAGGTGATCCATGAGCAGCAGCGAGCAGCCGTAATGATCGGAGTCGACCGTGGTCACCCGCGGGTGCGCATACATGGTGACGATAACCGTGCCGATACCCGGCAACGGATCGAACGTCTCAAAATCGGGTGCCATGCGGCTCATGCCGATGATGATGCCGTCCACCGGCAATGCGGCCATACGACGCGTGGCCTCGGCAAGCGAAAACTCCTCGGTCTTGGACATCTCGACCAGCGTGATGGCGCAATTATGCTCGCGAGCAGCGCTGGCGATGCCATCGATCATTGAGAGGTTACCAAACTTGGTGACATCGTTGACGCACAGGCCGACCGAATGGTAACGGCCGTCGCGCAGCGAGCGACCGGCATAACTCGGACGAAAGCCGAGCTCCTGCATAGCAGCCTGCACGCGCTGGCGCGTCTGCTCGTTAACGTTGGGCAAGCCGTTGACGACGCGCGAAACCGTCTGCTGCGAAACGCCAGCAGCGCGGGCGACGTCGGCCATGGAGACCGGACGCGAACTGGTATCGTTGGACGGGCGCCTTGCCACTGAATCACCTTCACCCTTGCGAGATCTGAGTAGCGTGAATGCCGGCCCGGGCAGAAATACACCCCGCACCGAGGCCCGCTATCGTCGGACGCATGTTAACGTACTCTACTTTTTCTATCGGCGGTTCTTTTGCTCCATATGTCCATACAGCCACACCGTTCACGGCCGAAAATCTACCGATTACCAGATTCTCAAAAATAGATATGCGTTGTGTTATGAGTACGTTAACATACCCATTAACGTGCGGCACCGCGACCGTCTGGTTTGTGGTGCTCATAATTGTTAACGTACTCATTAACGACACGGATCAGTCTCTCCGGTGTCAAGGAAAGGACTCCCATGACCACCCCCGACGATAAGACATTCGCCACGCTCACCAAGCTGTTTGAGGAGGAGTTTGGCCCCGTCGGCGACCGCCAGGTGCTCTACGTGCACGCGCCCGGCCGCTCCGAGATCAGCGGCAACCACACTGACCACGAGGGTGGCCACGTTATCGCCGGCTCGCTCGATGTCGCCGTCGACGGCATCGCCGTGGCAACCGATTCCAACAAGGTTCGCGTAGCCGACGAGGGCTATCCCACGTTTGAAATCGCGCTCGACACGCTAGACGTTCAGGAGTCCGAGAAGGGCACGTCCGCGAGCCTCGTCCGCGGCATGGCCCACGAAATCGCTGCTCTGGGCGTTGAGCCCCAGGGTTTCGACTTTGCCTTCACCTGCTCCGTCCCCTCGGGCGGCGGTCTTTCGAGCTCCGCTGCTGTCGAGGCGGCATACGGTCGCGCCATGGAGACGCTCTGGGACGCACCCGCCATCGAGCCCGTCGCGCTCGCCCAGATGAGCCAGCGCACCGAGAACAACTATTACGGCAAGCCCTGCGGTCTGATGGACCAGGCCGCCGTTTGCTTGGGCGGCCTCGCCTACATGGACTTTGAGGATCAGGCTCAGCCTAAAACCCAGAAGCTCGAGCTCAACTTTGAGGATCACGGTTATGCGCTCGTGCTCGTTAAGGTCGGTGCCGACCACGTGGCCGCCACCGACGACTACGCCGCCGTTCCGCGCGAGATGCAGGACGTCGCTGCCGAGTTTGGCAAGGCACGCCTGTGCGAGGTAAACGTGGCGGACTTTGACGCCAAGCTCCCCGAGCTGCGCGCCAAGCTGGGCGACCGCGCCTGCCTGCGCGCCGTTCACTACTGGTACGAAAACGGCCTGGTCGATAAGCGCTGGGCAGCGCTCAACGCCGGCGACATCGATCAGTTCCTGGTCCTGACGCGCGAGTCCGGCGCCAGCTCTGCCATGTACCTACAGAATGTCGTTGCCAAGCTGGGCTCCGAGCAGCCCTCGATGTATGCCCTGGCACTGGCCGAGCACGTGCTCGACGGCCGTGGCGCCGTCCGTATCCACGGTGGCGGCTTTGGTGGCACCATCCAGGCCTTCGTGCCGCTCGACCTGGTCGACACCTTTATCACCAAGATGAACGGCTGGCTGGGCGAGGGCTCTGCCCGCCACTACGCAATTTCTGACAAGGGGGCTTACGCGGCATGGCTGTAATGACTGACGTGCGCGAGGCCGCGCAGAACCTGATCGAGTACGCTATCCACCGATCGATGATCGGCCAGGACGATCGCATCTGGGCGTATAACACCATTCTCGAGTGCATCGGTGCTACGGGCCCGGCGCTCGACATGGCCTGGGCGCTCCAGGTCGAAAAACTCTCGCTCTTGCACCCCGACACCCTGCCCAACTTTGACCTTGAAGGCACACTTGCCGCGCTTGCCGAGGCGGCTGTTGCCAACGGCGCCGCCGAGGACACGGCATCGGGCCGCGACCGCATCGCCATGCGCATCATGGGCGCGCTCATGCCAAGGCCTTCGGTTGTAAACGAGGAGTTCAACGGACGCATGGGCGTCAACGAGCCCCGCGCCGCGACCGACTGGTTCTACGGCCTGTGCTGCGACGCCGGCTACGTGCGCCGTGCCGCCATCGCGCGCAACATCAAATGGAGCACCCCCACCAACTGGGGTGATCTTGAGATCACCATCAACCTGTCCAAGCCTGAGAAGGACCCGCGCGATATTGCCGCGGCCGGCGCCGCCAAAAACACGGGCGAGAAGTATCCCGCCTGCCAGCTCTGCATCGAAAACGAGGGCTATCCCGGACGCTCCGCTGCAGCCGACGGCGGCGCCCATCCCGCCCGCCAGAATCTGCGCGTTATCCCTATTAAGCTCGACGGCGAGCGCTGGGGCTTCCAATACAGCCCGTACGCGTACTTTAACGAGCACTGCATTGCCATGAGCTCCGAGCATCGTCCGATGCACGTCGACCGCAAGGGGCTGACCTGCCTGCTCGACTTTGTCGACCTGTTCCCGCACTACTTTATTGGCTCCAACGCCGACCTGCCCATCGTGGGCGGCTCGATTCTGTCGCACGACCACTTCCAGGGCGGCGCGCACGAGTTCCCCATGATGCACGCTGCCGAGGTCTCACAGTTTAGCGTGCCCGGCTTTGACCAGGTCAGCGGTACCGTGTTGCAGTGGCCGCTTTCGGTGCTGCGACTGCGCTCGCACGACCGCGCCCAGCTGCTCGACGCCGCCGAGAAGATTATCCTCGCCTGGCGCGAGTGGACCGATGAGTCTGTGGGCGTCATCGCGCACACAGCCGACGGCGTGGCGCACAACACCGTGACGCCCGTCATCCGCCGCGTCGACTCGCGCGGCAATGCCGGCGGCGAAGTCTACGAGGCCTACCTGGCGCTTCGCTGCAACATCACGACCGACGAGCATCCGCTGGGCGTATTCCACCCGCATGCCGAGTACCACCACATTAAAAAGGAAAACATCGGCCTGATCGAGGTCATGGGCCTGGCCATTCTTCCGCCGCGCCTGGTTCCCGAGCTCGGCGCTGTCCGCGAGCATCTGCTGGCAGCCAAGGCCGATGCCAGCTACGACCTTGCCGGTGCGCTCGAGGGCGATGATCTATGCCGCAGCCACGCTGCATGGGCCGAGGATGTCTATGCCCGCCGCGCCGACGAGCTTACGGCCGACAACGCCATCGATATCCTGCACGAGGAGGTCGGCGTGGTGTTTGGCCACGTGCTCGACAACGCCGGCGTCTTTAAGTGGGACGAAGCCGGCCGCGCCGCCCAACAGCGCTTTATCGACTCACTGTAATGATCCCTTGGGGACGGAGGAAAACAGATCATTTCGTCTTCAAGACAACGGCGCCCGCCGGCAACATCGCCGGCAGGCGCCGTTTTTGAGTGTAGTCATTGGGGTCATTCTTAAGGAGCGTTCTTAAACGACTAGTCATTAAAGAGCGTCCCCAATGACTACTTGCGACCAAGGCAACGCCGGTGTCTTGGCAACGACAGCGAAAACGCCCCTAAGCGAGCAAGGTGACGTGAAAAAGGAGGGCATTGACCTTTTGGTCATGCCCGACGATTGAACGTCAGATTGCCGCTTAGGGGCGTTTGCAGCGTCGCGCCGTTACGCGGTTTGGTAAAACCGCGTAACCCTACAGTTCAGTCACGACAACACTGTTGTAGATCTCGTCCCAGCGATCCATGACCAGGTGGCCGGTCTTGGGATCCATGGCGTTGAGCTTGCCGCAGGTATTGGCGGTCTTGAGCACCGTGACGTCGTCGGCGCCGGCAGCAATGGCATGCGCAAAGCCGGCGATGGTCGAGTCGCCGGAACCCGTCGCGTTCACAGCCGCAATCGCGGGCGTCTTGGCGCGGAACGCGCGACCCTCATGGAAGCCCACCGAACCGGCAGCGCCCATCGAAACGACAACCCAGGGAATACCGGCAAAGCGGCCATCGGCGGCAAGCGCCTCGCGTAGGGCATCGACATCATCGGTCGTAAAGGACGTACCCAGCAGGCCGTTAATCTCGGTCAGATTGGGCTTTACGAGCTCAGGCTTAGCGTCGGACTCCAGCGCGGCCTCCAGCGATGCACCCGAGGTGTCGAGCAGCACCTTGGCGCCCGCCTCCTCGGCGATCTTGACGAGCTCGGCATAGTAGCCGGCATCGACACCGCGCGGCAGCGAGCCCGAAAGCGTCACAACGTCCGCCTTCGCTGCAAGCTCGGCAAACTTGGCCGTAAAGGCCTCGAGCTCGGCCGGGGCGATCTGCGGGCCGCTCTCCAGCAGCTCGGTCTGGTTGCCCTCGTGCAGGATATTCAGGCAGATGCGCGTCTCACCGGCGATGGGCACAAAGTCGTTCTTGACGCCGTCAGCATCCATGAGCTCGGCCATATAGGCACCCATGTGGCCGCCGAGCAGACCGGTCGCGAGCACATCGTCGCCCAACTGCAGCAGCACACGGCTCACGTTGAGGCCCTTGCCGCCAGCGGTCTTTTCGGGCGTCACACGGTTAACATCGTCGATGATCAGCTTATCGAGCTGATAGCGCGTATCAATCGACGGGTTCATGGTAACGGTCAGAATCATATTGAACTCCTGTTTCCGGGGCACGGCACGCGCGGCCCCAAACATACGATAGCTCGTTAAAGAATCTCGATCTCAAAGCCGCGGGTGACGGTCTCCCCCGGCTTGGCAACTAGGCAGCCACGCTTGTGCTCCAAGACATCGTCCTCGTCGGAGCAGGTGGACAGGCCGCCCCACGGTTCCACGGCCACAAAGTCGCCCTCGGGCTTGCTCCACACAATCAGGTACGGCATATCGGGGAACGTCAGTCGCACGCCCTTGTCCTCGGTTTTCTTGGTCAGCGTAACCACACGGCTCTCGAGCACGTCAAAGATGGTCTCGGCGAAGTCGAAGAGTTCGTGGGTAAGCGGCAGGTTTTGGCCGACCATGGGGTTCTTGCTGCGATGCTCAACATCAATCAGGCCCGTCGAGGGAACGGCAGTACAGAGCTCGGGGGCCTCGCGCTGCTCAAAACGAAGCTCATAATCGTCATAGGACTCGCCCTCGTCGAGCGGGCACTTAAAGCCGGGGTGACCGCCCACAAAGAACGGCATGTCCTCGGTGCCCTCATTGGTCACCTCGTACGACACGGCCACCTTTTCCGAATCGATCGTGTAACGAGCAACGATCTTAAACGGATACGGGTACTGCTCGAGTAACTCGGCATGGTCGGCAGATCTTAGGCTCAGCGCAACCATGTTGTCGCTCTGTTCCTCGAGCTTCCACTCCTGTTTGCGCGCAAAGCCGTGGCGGGCGAGCTTAACCTCGCGGCCGCCCATGGTCATTGCGCGACCGTCACGAAGGCCGCCGCAGATCGGGAAGCAAATGGGTGCCTGGCCCGACCAGACCGCCGGGTCACCCTGCCATAGGTACTCACGGCCGTTGGCCACAATAGAAGTGAACGACCCGCCCGCCGTGCTCAACGCCACACGAATCAAACCGTTATCAAGAACAAACTCCATAGGAGCCTTCCCTTTCTTACGACAGCCCGCCAAGTCAATAGGGCTGATAGAAAACCGGCCCGCGCCCCATCACAGAAACGCGAGCCGTCAACGGACTAGTTAATTACGCCGGATACCCGCTAATCATGGTATTCGCCGCGGTCCCACTTCTCGAGGAACTCGTCAAAGAAGTGCGGGTCAGCCTGAGCCTCGGCGTCGGCCTTGTTGCAGGCATCGATCTTGGCGATCAGGGCATCGTGCTCGGGAGTCTTCTCGTAGGGCTCCTCCAGGAAGGCGAGCATGATGTCGGCCATCAGGAACTCGCCGGTGATTTTGCCACCAAAGCCCACGATGTTAGCGTTGAGCTCGCGACGGGCATACAGGGCAGAGGTCATGTCGCGAACCAGGGCGCAACGGGCGCCGGGAACCTTGTTGACGGCGTTGGTGATGCCGATGCCGGTGCCGCACAGGGCCACGCCAAAGTCGGCCTTGCCGCTGGCAACAGCCTCGCCCACGGCCTTACCGTAGATGGGATAGTGCGTACGGGTGTGGCTGTAGGTGCCGCAGTCGAGCACCTTGTAGCCAGCCTGCTCCAGGCGGTCGGCCAGATAGATCTTCTCGTCCGTAACGATATGGTCGCAACCGATTGCGATGGTCTTCTTCATCAGAACGTCCTTTCGTCTGAATTCACAAGTTGAGGTAGAAGTTCGAGTTCTCGGTGGCTCTCGTTAGGCCATCTTGTTGAGCATGTCGACACGGATCTGGTGACGGCCGCCGGCGTACTGGGCGCGCAGGAACTCGCGGGCGATCTTCTTGGCGACCTCGGTGCCCACAACGCCCGGGCCCATGGTGACCATGCGCGAGCCGTTGTGCTCGCGGGTCATGTAGGCAGAACGCTCGTCGGAAATGTTGGCGACGACCATGCCTTTGATCTTGACGGCGGCCATATAGGAGCCGACGCCGTACTTATCGAATGCGAAGCCCTGGGAATCCTTGTGCTCCAGCAGGTCCTTGGCAACGGCGGTCGCGGAATCGACAAAGTCCGCGGCAGGGGTCTCGGAATAGTCGACGACCTCGTGACCGTCGGCGATGAGCATCTCCTTGATGGACTCCTTCATCGACATACCGTCGGCATCGGAAGCGATTACAACCCTCATGACATCCTCCTTGAGAGATACGCAGGTGCGTAGTTTCTGTTTGGAAGTGTTGAATCGCGTTCAGGTCCGGGCATCTGAATGTGCGGTTCTTCACTGTTCATGTTTATTTGAACACATTCGAACATCGACTGCAACCATTATTTGTTTATCTTTGTTCTTTTTTGAACAAATACCGTTTACGGATGATTGCTGACCGTTTGGGCCCGGCACGGACGTAGCGGCCACGTGTTCAACAAACAAAAGGGCGACCGAGAACGTGTCTCGGCCGCCCTTCTTACAGTTGATCTTCCAAAGAACGCTTTGCCGCCTACTCGGACTGCCCGCCCTTCTTGGCATGCTTGGACGGAGCGCCCAGAAAGCGGCCCGTCAGATAGTTCGCGGGACCGGAGATATCGATCCCCAGCAGGGTGTGGCCCAGCCACAGAAACGCCACGAGCACCAGCAGCGGGATAACGCACGAAGTCACGATCATCACGATGACGCCTTCGATAAGGTCGGTCACCTGCTGCACGATCTCGTCGGTCATCTGCTTGGCACCGCTGGTCACCGACGTGACTAGGCTCGAGGCCCCGTCGGCAAGCTGCTCAAGCACGCTCTTGGACTCTGTGGACTCGGTCTTTTTCTTGCCTGCTTTGGAGCTGTCGCTATCTGCCGCACCCGCAGCGTCGGCCGCCTTTTGCTCGGCCGCCTCGATGCTAACGCGATACGTTTCGTCGACCTTCTGCGACACCCATACGCTTGCAGGCACCAACGCCATGCCAATTATGGCGACCACCAGCACACGCGTTGCCACGCGGCGCAAGACGGCGCTGGTGCTCCAGCGTCCGTGAATACCAAGCGACACTGCAAAGAGCACCAGCGCAAACGGAATTAGGATGCCCAGGCCAACCGACCACAAAATGGTCAGCAGATATTTCTCAAGATAGAGCACGGCAAGCACGATACCCAAGTTTCCCGAAAGCTGCGCGAGCTGCTCGGCAACCGGCGTTCCCGTATCGCCCGGCAGCGCGGTGATACCCGCAGATAGGACGACGCACGAGGTCGTGAGCGCCAAAACATTGCCCTTCTTTTGATCGATGACCTCGATGGTGGAGTCCCAGGTCTTGGTATCGGCAAAATGCGGACGAGCTACAAAGCCCGACAACAGCGCCAGTACCACGAGCGCAACGATAAAGCCAATCTGCAGCTTTTTGTTTGCGCACACGACATCGGACAGGCTGGGCTGCAGCTCGGTTACCGTCGTATGCTCGGTTATCTGGACAGGACGCCCATGAGCCATCTCATGCGCGTCTCCTTTTGTATTGACCCGTTATCCGGCATTTGGATACCTCCTCAGTCCGGTGGTTAATGCGAAAGGAAGTATACCCACCGAGCAAAAATCGAACGGGAGGACGAACGGAGCGCACCAAGACTATCCCCAATGACCGTCTCGGGATGAGTTGCGGTGGAATAGGGATTGTTTTGCGCCCGCCGGCCCCTATTCAGTCCCCATTTCACCGCAACTTGGAGGAGGACAGAAAAAGCCCTGCCGCGGGTAGCGGCAGAGCTTTTGGAAGGGGACTTGGTTGTGAGGGCTCGTTAGGCGAGCTTGGCCTCGAGCTCGGCGATGCGCTTGTAGGCATCGATGGTAAAGCGGGCCTGCTTCTCCAGGATCATAGTGGTCATGAGAGTGTCCTGAGCGTGAGCCATGATGAAGGTCATCTCCATCTCGCCGCCGCCGGCCTCCTGCGAAAGCAGCTTGGTCTGCGTGTCGTGGGCGCCGATAAGCGCATCGCTGGCATCCTTGTGCAGCTGTTCGGCCTTCTCAAAATCACCCTCGCGAGCAGCATCGAGCGCTGCAAGCAGATCGGTCTGGGCGTCACCTGCGTATGCGACAATCTCGAATCCAACCATCGAGATTTCTTCTTTGGTTGCCATGTTGCGTTCCTTTCACATATGAACCAATGGAGAGCATCGCGTCCGGGCATACGCGCTGCGTTCTGTATGGGAGAAACATTAACATTCAAACAAAAAAGAACAGCGCAAAACGTAATTTCAAGCTATGAACGGTCAATTTTTGCCCGCGAACGGTTTTTAAACCAATCTGAACAATATCGAACACAATTAGCGGAAACCCAAACAGACCCGCGCCCTAGCGCCAATCGCGCACCGTATCGCCCTCGACGAGCACGCCCGGAAACAGCATGTGCTCCACACCGGGCGCAACGCCCTCGGCGCCGGCAATCTTGTCAACCGCCCACATGCCGACGCGCTTGTTGTCAAAGCGCACCGTGGTCAGGCGACAATCGGGCACGATATCGCCCAGGCTGTCATCAACACCCACCACGCTCACGTCCTGGGGCACACGCTTTCCGCGCGACTCGAGCCCACGGATGCAGCCATATGCCATGGCATCGTTGGAGGCATAGATGGCCGTACAGGTCGGATCTTCCGCCAGAGCCTGGCCTGCGGCATATCCGCTCTGTGCCGTCCAGTCGCCGCGCACGAGCTGCGGGGGCTCAATGCCATGCGCACGCAATGTCTCACGCCAGCCTTCCTCGCGCCGCATGCCCGAAAGCGAGCGCTCGGGGCATGAGATAAAGTGCACGGTTTTGTGCCCCCTCCCCAGCAAATACTCGACCACCTGGCGCGAGCAATCGAACTGGTCGTTATCGACCGTTGAACAGAGCGGGTGCTCCAACATCGTAACGAGCACCGTCTGCATGCCGGGCAGCGGCTCGAAGGTTCCAAAGTCCGCCGGCATGCGGTTCATAATCACAACCATGCCATCCACCGGCAGTGCGCTCATGCGCGACGATGCGCTCTCGAGGGTATACGGATGCCCGTCTACTTTAGTGAGGGTGATGGCATAGCCATGTTTGTCGGCCGCTGCGGCAAAGCCCTCCATACGGTCGAGATTGCCGGTGCCGGTAATGTTGAACATGGCGACGCCGACGGTCTTAAACTTACCGCGGCGCAGCGATCGACCGGCAAAATTGGGGCGATACCCCAGCTCGCGCATGGCGGCACGCACGCGTTCCTTGGTCTCGGGGCGCACGCTGGGCGAATCGTGCACCGTACGCGAGACTGTCTGCTCCGAGACGCCCGCGAGGCGCGCTACGTCTTTGACGGATACCGATTTTTTAACAGCGGCCATAGGTCGATCTTTCTATGTCAACGATGCCATTGGTGGCACCCTGCGCAGTCATTTTTAACGCCTTCAAGTATATCCAACGCCTCCCCCACCATACGCTCACCACCCAAAACCTACCGTTCACCGACATTTTTGCTTCCCCGAACGGCTTTTGGCGCCCAAATGTTAACGTTGCCATTGTGCAAACACAGAGCCACCGGGCGGCTCAAACGTTTACGCATAAGGAATCGACGGTTCGCAGGCACAGGAACCACCGGTTCGCGTCTTTTTTTGTGTCACAAAATGGCAACGTCAACATTTTGGCAACCGAACGTCAAAAGCTACCATCGTTGCTAACCCACCGACTCTTAGGAGCATTGCATGGAGCAACTCATCGCCATCATCGAAAAGGGCCAGCCCTTTTTCAACGCGATCGCCCGCAACAAGTACCTCAAGGCGATCCGCGACGGCTTTATCTCCGTCATCCCCATCATCATCTTCTCGTCCATCTTCTGCCTGGTAGCCTCGGTCCCCAACATCTGGGGTTTCTACTGGCCCGATGACATCAACAACGCCCTGTGGAAGTGCTACAACTACTCCATGGGCATCCTGGCCATCGCCTGCGCCGCCACCACTGCCAAGCACTTCGCCGACGCCCAGAACCGCGATCTGCCCAAGAACAACCAGATCAACTTCATCTCGTGCATGTGCGCGGCCATTATCGGCTTCTTGCTCCTTTCGAGCGACACCATCGCCACGGACGCCGCCAGCGGCTTCAACACCACCTACCTTGGTTCCAAGGGCCTGCTGACCGCTTTCATCGCTGCGTTTGTGACTGGCATCATCTACAAGTTCTTCATTAAGCGCAACATCACCGTCAAGATGCCCGAGCAGGTTCCACCCAACATCTCGCAGACCTTTAAGGACATCATCCCCTTCTCCGTCTGCATCACCGTCTTTTGGGTTTTTGACATCGTCTTCCGCGCTGCTTTTGGCTTCTGCTTTGCCCAGGGCGTCATCCAGGTGTTCCAGCCCCTGTTCACCGCTGCCGACGGCTATATCGGCCTCGCTGTGATTTACGGCGCCATGAGCCTCTTCTGGTTCGTCGGCGTCCACGGCCCCTCGATCGTCGAGCCCGCCATCGCCGCCGCTCTCGTTGCCAACATGACCGACAACCTGGCTGCGTTCCAGGCTGGCCAGCACGCTTCCGCTGTCCTGACCCAGGGTGCCCAGTACTTCGTCGTCTGCATGGGCGGCACCGGCGCCACACTCGTCCTGGTCTTTATGTTCTGCTTCCTAGCCAAGTCCCAGGAGATGCGCGCCGTCGGTAAGGCCGCCATCGTCCCGGTCTGCTTCGCTGTCAACGAGCCGCTGCTGTTCGCCGCACCCATCGTGCTCAACCCCGTCTTCTTTGTCCCGTTTGTCTTTGCCCCGATCGCCAACATCTGGATCCTCAAGATCTTTATCGACTTCTTGGGCATGAACGGCTTTATGTACACCCTGCCTTGGACCGTCCCCGGCCCCATCGGCACCATCATGGGCCTGGGCTTCCAGCCGCTCGCCTTTGTGATGCTCGCCCTTATCCTGGTCGTCGACTTCGTTCTGTACTACCCGTTCTTCCGAGCCTATGACGCCCAGAAGTGCGCCGAGGAGGCCGAGATCTCCCAGGAGGAGCTCGCCGCCAAGAACGCCGAGAAGGCCGCCAAGCTTAACGATGCCTTCCAGGGCAAGGCCGATGCCAAGAGCGTTGCCGCCGGCGCTGCTGCCGAGGCCGTGGAGGCCGACGCTCCCGCCGCTTCCGCAGCACCCGCTGCCGAGGCAACGACCACCAGCGACCTCAACGGCAAGCGCGTGCTCGTGCTCTGCCAGGGCGGCGGTACTTCGGGCCTGCTCGCCAACGCGCTGGCCAAGGCTGCCAAAGAGCGCGGCATCAATCTTGAGACCGCTGCCGAGGCCTATGGCAACCACGTTGACATGCTCCCCGACTTTGACCTGGTCGTCCTGGCCCCGCAGGCTGCCAGCTACCTGGCCGACCTGCAGAAGGACTGCGAGCGCGTGGGCAACAAGTGCGTCGCCTGCCGTGGTAAGCAGTACATCGAGCTTTCCCAGAACGGCGATAAGTCTCTCGCCTTCGTAAGCGAGCAACTCTCGAAGTAAGTAACGCTCAGGGCCAGCCGACCATCCAAGACCGGCTGGCCCTTCGATTTAGACGATTGGATCATCATGTCCGTTAACCCCGCTAGCGTCACCAACCCGCCCGCGCAGTTTCCCGAGGACTTTGTCTTTGGCGGCGCCACTGCTGCCTACCAGGTAGAGGGCGAGACCCGCACTCACGGTAAGGGCAAGGTTGCCTGGGACGACTTCCTGGAGGCCCAGGGCCGTTTCTCCCCCGATCCCGCTTCGGACTTCTACAACCAGTACCCCGTCGATTTGGAGCTGTGCGAGGAGTTTGGCATCAACGGCATTCGCCTCTCCATTGCCTGGAGCCGCATCTTCCCCAACGGCACCGGCGAGATCAACCCCGAGGGTGTCCAGTTCTATCACGATCTCTTCGCCGAGTGCCATAAGCACCACGTTGAGCCGTTTGTCACGCTGCATCACTTTGACACGCCGCTGCCCCTCTTTGAGAAGGGCGACTTCCTCAACCGCGAGACCATCGACGCCTTTGTGGACTTTGCCACCTTCTGCTTTAAGGAGTACGCCGACCAGGTGACCTACTGGTTCACCTTTAACGAGATCTGGGCCGACGCCTCCAACACCTACATCGAGGGCACCTTCCCCGGTGGCGTCAAGGCGCATCTGGCCGAAGCCTTCCAGTGCGAGCACAACATGATGCTCGCCCACGCCAAGGCAGTACTGGCCTTCCACAACGGTGGCTTTAAGGGCAAGATCGGCGTCATTCAGTCGCTGGAGTTTAAGTATCCGCTCAACGAGAACGACCCCGCCGACATCAAGGCCGCCAACAACGAACACGTGCTGCAGAACCAGTTTCTGCTCGACGCCACCTTCCGCGGCGACTATGCGCCCGACACCCTCGAGTGCGCCAACCGCCTGGCTGCCGTCTCGGGCGGCACCATCGAGATCCTAGACGAGGATCTGGAAATCATGCGCGAGGCCGCGCTCTACAACGACTACCTGGGCGTTAACAACTACCAGTGCCGCTTCTTGAAGGCTTACGATGGCGAGAACGACCTGCACCACAACGGTACGGGCGAGAAGGGCACTGGCCGCTGGCGCGTTAAGGGCATTGGCGAGCATGTGAACAAGCCCGGCGTCCCCACCACCGACTGGGACTGGATCATCTATCCCGAGGGCCTGTTCGATCTGCTCGTCTACATTAAGCAGCGCTACCCCAACTACAAGCAGATCTTCATCACCGAGAACGGCATGGGCTACAAGGACCCCTACAAGGACGGTTTTGTGGACGACCAGCCGCGCATCGACTACATCGAGCAGCACCTGCGCTGGTTACTCAAGGCCATGGAGGTGGGCGTCAACGTGGGCGGCTACTTCCTGTGGAGCCTGCAGGATCAGTTCTCCTGGACCAATGGCTACAACAAGCGTTACGGCTTCTTCTACGTTGACTTTGAAACCCAGAAGCGCACGCCCAAGGCAAGCGCATACTGGTATAAGCACGTGGCGCAGACCCGTCGTCTGGACTAGTGGCTGGCGGGGTTGCCCGCTCACACAACCTGTCCCCATTTCTCAGCCGGGGGCGGCACGTCACACGGCGCGCCGCCCCCGGTCTTTTTGTTTTTGGGCTGGTCGGGAGCCGTTTGTCTCGATCTGTAACATCTAGCCGAGTTTTTTGGTCCTAGCTGTTACAGATTGAGACGAACAGGATTGCTCTTTCCGAAGAATCTAAATCTGTAACACGTAGCCCGCTTTTGACCGTCTACCTGTTACAAATCGAGACAAACGGAGTAGGACCTAACCCCGTATGTCCCTAACAGTCGAGCGTTCGACCAGCGTACTCGGCACATGAATCGCCTCGATAGACGAGCTCTCTCCAATCGCCGCCTCAAACGCAAGCTTACCGACACCGCGCAAATCAAATCGCAGCGTCGTCAGCCGATTGTGAGGAACAAGTCCCTCGAGTGCGTCGTCGATACCAACCACGCTCACGTCGTCGGGCACGGACAGGCCCGCGTTCTCGAGCGCGGCGATAACGCCCAGCGCCATCTGGTCATTTGCCGCAAGCACGGCAGTCGGCGCCTGCGACCCGCCGGCAAGCACCTCGGCCGCAATCCGCTCGCCCATGGCGTACCCACTGTCCGCACTCCAATCGCCACGCAGCATCGGAGCGGCATCGACATGAGCACGACCCAGCGTATCGCGCCAACCGGCCTCACGAAAACGCGAGGAAATCGAGTTTTCCGGACCCGCCACAAACCGCATATTCGAGTGACCATGTTCCAGCAGATAATTGGTCAACAGCTCGCACGAACCATACTGGTCGGAGTCGATCGTCGTGCAGCGCGGATGCGCATACATGGACAGGATGACCGTTCGCACTCCCGGCTGGGGAACAAACTCCTCAAAATCGGGAGCCATGCGGTTCATGTTGAGAATCATGCCGTCGACGGGTCGCTCGACCATGCGGCGCGAGGCATCGGCAAGTGTATAGGGCTTGTCGCCGCCCATCTCGATCATAGTGACGGCAAAATCGTGCTCGCGCGCCGCTTGCATGATACCCTCGAGCGTCGCCAGGTTACCGACACGTGTGATGTTGTACATGCACAGGCCAATAGAACGATACGACCCGCCGCGCAACGCCGCTCCAGCAAAATTGGGACGAAAGCCCAGCTCTTCCATGGCGGCCAGCACACGCTTGCGCGTCTTTTCCGTCACGTTGGGCATACCGTTGACCACGCGAGACACAGTCTGGCGGCTCACGCCAGCGAGCGCCGCAACCTCTGCCGCGCTCGCCGAATGACCATTCCTTGTCTGCTGAGCCATGCCTTCCACGCTAACCTGCTTCCCAACTATTCCCCGCGCCCATGGCGCATCGTACATACATCGATAACGTGCTCATGATACCCGAGCCATATACCACAACATGAAAACTTCTGTCAATCAAAACCGCTTACCGAACAAATACAACCGTTCGCGGCTGTTTGAAGTTGTTTTGTTTCTATACATCCCAGCCGGATGTTAACGTGCTCATTGTCAAATGTTCACGTGCTCATTTTGGTTCTAATCATTTTAAGATAGTGTTTATCGGGCTTTTTCACCGCTGAACGCTAACCAGGGAGCCTCCTGAGCGCAAACGCACAATATCGAACAGCGAGACGAGAGGGTGTATGCATATGTCTTTGCTAAACCGCGTACAGCAGCTGCCGAAGGGCTTTGTTTGGGGCGCCGCAACCGCCGCGTACCAAACGGAAGGTTCCACGAAGGTGGCAGGCAAGGGTAAGACCATGTGGGACGATTACCTTGTCGCCCAGGGTCGCTTTTTGCCCGACCCGGCCAGTGATTTCTACAACCGCTACGAGGAGGATATCCGCCTTTCTGCCGAGCATGGACTCAACGCCATCCGTGTGTCCATCGCCTGGACCCGCATCTTCCCCAACGGCGACGATGCCGAGCCCCTCGCCGAGGGCGTTAAGCACTACCACGAGCTGTTCGCCTGCTGCAAAAAGTATGGCGTCGAGCCCTATGTGTCCCTGCATCACTTTGACTCCCCCGCCGCCCTGTTCAACCAGGGCGACTGGCTCAACCGCAAGACCGTCGACGCCTATGTGCGCTATGCCGAGTTCTGCTTCCGCGAGTTCCGCGAGGTCAAGAATTGGTTCACCATCAACGAGCTCATCAGCCTCTCGCACTCCCAATACATCCAAGGCAACTTCCCGCCCAACCATCACTTTGATGTGACGAGCGGCATCCAGAGCCAGCACAACGAGCTCGTTGCCCACGCCCGCGCCGTCAACCTGTATAAGGATCTTGACGAGACCGAGCACCTGGGCGGACGCATTGGCATGGTCAACGTCCTGACGCCGGCATATCCTGCCACAGACTCGCCCGCCGACCAGCACGCCGCCGACCTGTACAACGCCTTCTACACCGACTTCATCATGGACGGCGCCTTCCTGGGTCACTACTCCGCGCGCACCCTCTCACTCATCAACGAGATTCTGCGTGCCAACAACGCCACGCTTACGGTTGAGGACAGCGACATGGAGGAGCTCGCCAAGGCGGCGCCCCGCAACGATATGTTCGGCCTCAACTACTATCAGTCGGCGTTTATCGCCGCCTACGATGGCGAGTCCACCAACAGCTTTAACGGCACCGGAGACAAGGGCACCTCGTGCTTTAAGTTTAAGGGCGTCGGGCAGCAGGTCGATATGCCGGGTATCCCCACCACCGACTGGGATTGGCTCATCTACCCGCAAGGCCTCTACGACACGCTCAAGCACATCAGCGCCACCTATCCCAACCTCCCCGTCATCTATATCACCGAAAACGGCCTGGGCCACAAGGACCCCGAGCCCGACGCAAACGGCATCGTCGCCGATCCCGAGCGCATCGACTTTGTCGACCAGCACATGGAGAAGGTGCTCCGGGCGCGCGCCGAGGGCGTCGACGTCCAGGGCTACTTTATCTGGAGCCTGCAGGACCAGTTCTCGTGGGCCAACGGCTATAACAAGCGCTACGGCCTGTTCTACATCGACTTCGACACGCAAAAACGCTACATCAAGCAGTCGGCACTCTGGTACAAGGAGCTCGCCGACACTATGGCGGACGCGCAGTAGCGCATCGCCTCGCTTTCCCCCGAGAGGGGAGCGGCCCTATGCGATACAAACCCAGCCGCTCCCCTCTCTCCCCCTGGGACCGACCCCGCCTGCACCCGGGCTTTTAGCAAGCGGGAGACCATATAGGTTTTCAACGTCCATGCCATTAAGATTTCATGCAAAGAGGAGCGTGAACTATGGAATCGATCGTTAAGTTCTTGGAGAAAGGTCAGCCGTACTTCGACAAGGTCTCTAAGAACATCTACCTTCAGGCCATTAAAGACGGCTTTTTGGCAGCAATGCCCATCATCCTGTCTTCTTCTGTCTTCCTGCTTATTTCGACCCTGCCGGGCGTTGTCGCCACGGTCGGCGGCTTTACGCTGCCCGACTGGTGGAACGTCGACGTCGTGAACTTCTGCAACAAGGTTTACAACTTCACGATGGGCGTCGTGGGCATCATGGTCGCCGGCACCACCGCAAGCGCGCTGACCGGCTCCAAGAACCGCCGCATGCCTGCCGGCAAGGCCATCAACGCCACGAGCACCATGGTCGCCGCCATGTGCGCTATGCTCATCTTGGCCGTTACCCAGACGAGTGCCAAGATCGACGGCGCCGATGTCTCGGTGTTCTTTACCGACAACATGGGCACCAAGGGCCTACTGAGCTCCTTTGTCGCCGCATTTGCCACGGTCAACATCTATGCCTTCTGCATTAAGCGAGACATCACCATCAAGCTGCCCAAAGAAGTCCCCGGCGCCATCGCCCAGAACTTCCGCGACATCTTCGCCTTCAGCTTCTCCATCCTGTTTGTCGCCGTCATCGACGTTATCTGCCGCACCTGCTTGGCCGTCCCGTTTGCCAACGTCATCTCCACGCTGGTGAGCCCGCTGTTCGCCGCTGCCGATTCCTACGCCGGCCTCGCCCTCATCTGGTTCATGATCCCGCTGTTCTGGTTCATGGGCATCCACGGCCCCTCGGTCGTTAAGCCTGCCCTCAACGCCGCGCTGTTTGGCAACATCACCACCAACCTCGCCACGCTGCAGGCCGGCGGTCACCCCGCCCTCGCCCTGACCGAGAACTTCGGTAACTACATCGGCGAACTCGGCGGCACCGGCGCCACGTTCATTGTCCCGATCATCTTCCTGCTCTTTATGCGCTCCAAGCAGCTCAAGGCCGTCGGCAAAGCCTCTGTCGTACCCGTGATGTTCGCCGTCAACGAACCGCTGCTGTTCGCCGCGCCCATCATCCTCAACCCGTACTTCCTGATCCCGTTCCTGTTTGCCCCCGTGGCCAACGTCCTCATTGGTAAGTTCTTCATCGACTTTTTGGGCATGAACGGCTTTATCTATGCCATGCCGTGGGCACTCCCCGGACCGATCGGCACCTTCATCGACACCAACTTCCAGCCGATCTCTCTGGTCCTGGTTGTCGTCCTGCTGGTCGTTGACTTCTTAATCTACTACCCGTTCTGCAAGGCCTACGACAACGTCCTGTGCAAGCAGGAGGCCGAGACCCTGGCCGAAGAAGAGGCCGAGGAGACCAAGGCCGTCAAGACCGCTGCCGCCCCCGCCGTTGAGGCTCCTGTTGTCGAGACCGCTTCTGCCACTGAGGCCTCCGCAGCTCCGTCCGCCCTTAAGGGCAAGGATCTGAGGGTTCTGGTTCTGTGCGCTGGCGCCGGCACCTCTGCACTGCTCGCCAACGCGCTTAAGGAAGGCGCCGACGAGCTGGGCATCGACATTACCGCCAACGCCGGTGCCTACGGCAGCCACTACGCCATCATGGACCAGTACAACGTCATCGTCCTGGCTCCGCAGGTTCGCACCTATTACAACGAGATGAAGGCCGACACCGACCGCCTGGGCATCACGCTGCTGTCGCCCAAGGGCAAACAGTACATCGACCTCACTAAGGATCCCAAGGGTGCCGTCGCCTGGATCGAGGAAAACCTCGAGGCATAAAACGCTGACGTCACCTGCCGCTCGCAGAAAAAAAATGGCCCGTGCATCGATGCGTGATGCGCGGGCCATTTTGTTTAGACCGCACCCGTCCTCCTGTTCATCTTAATCTGTAACATCTAGCCGAGTTTTTGGGTCCCAGCTGTTACAGATCGAGGTGAACGCACAGGCCAAGCCAAAAATCACAATCTGTAACATGTAGACCGCTTTTGACCGCTTAGATGTTACAGATCGAGACAAACAGATGGGTCAATCCAATCAATCTAGATCTGTAACACCTGGCTGGTCATTTCACTCCTAACTGTTACAGATCGAGACAAAGATGATGGCTGGGTAGACAAAATCTCAATCTATAACACCTAGTCGAGTTTTCGGGTCCCACCTGTTACAGATTTAGACGAGCAGGCCGAGCACGTCTACGCCCGCAGATCCCTTACGCTGGAACGCTCGACCAACACGCCCGAGACGAGCGTACGACTTCTGGAGCTCGGGGCTTCCAGACCTGCGACGACCTCGTTAAGCGCACGGATGCCCAGTTCGCGGTGGCGAAACTTCACCGACGTCAGAATCGAGTTGGGAATCGTCTTGTAGAGCTCATCGTCGAAGCCGATCACGGACACGTCGTCGGGCACACTCAGACCCTTGTCACGTAGAGCCATCATCACGCCGTTTGCCATGCAGTCGTTAGCCGCGAGGACCGCCGTGCAATCGGGCTTATCGGCAAGCACAAGGCCCGCGGCATAGCCACTATCCGCATTCCAATCGCCTTGCAGAGGCTCGGGCGGCTCAATGTCATGCGCCTCGAGTGCCGCTCGCCAACCTTTCATACGGCACTGGCTCGACAGCGCTTCTTTCTTACCAGAGACGAAGTACACGTTCTTGTGCCCGTGATTCAAGAAGTACTCGCACGCCATGCGCGCGCCGCCCTCTTGGTCGTCACTGACGGTGGAGCAGGTAGGATGTTCCATCGGTGTGATAATCACCGTCTTGAGGTCTTTCGGTGCCTCAAAAGTATCAAAGTCATCGACCATCTGACGCAGGTTGAAGATCATGCCATCAACAGGCAGCTGCGACATCCTACGCGCCGCTTCGGCAAGGGTCATCTTCTCCCCCGCCCGCTTTTTGATCATCGTGAGCGCAAAGCCGCGTTCTTCGGCGGCATCTGCGATACCGTCAATCATGTCCACGGCACCGCCCGACAAGTGGAACAGCACCACGCCGATGCACCCGTAACGGCCCAACTTGAGCGAACGCGCGGCAAAGTTGGTTCGAAACCCGAGCGCTTCCATTGCGGAATGGACCTTATCGCGTGTCGACTCTCGCACGCTACCGGGCTCGTTGATCACACGCGAAACCGTCTTGAGAGAAACACCCGCGGCAACTGCCACATCATTCATTGAGACATTTTTCTTGTCCATCGTTGCCACTACTTCTCCAGTCGGTTCTCTATCGCTTGCTTTTTGCGTTCTAGCATACACTACCTGCCTGACTGATAAATCAACCGTTTACCGGACAATATCGACCGCTCACCCGTATATCCTTGTTGCTCTTCCAAAAATGTCTTACGTTGTCATTAACGAAATGACAACGTTGTCATTTCGCAATGCCTTCCTTAAGCAGGAAGGTTTCCGGGCAGTCCTGACCATCCATCGACGACCAGTTCCATCCACATGCATCGCGCATCAAGTAGCAAAGGAGCTCTATGGACGCCATCGTAAAGATGCTCGAAAAGCATCAACCGTTCTTTGAGAAGATCTCGAGAAACATCTACCTCCAGGCCATCAAAGACGGATTCCTTGGGTGCATGCCCATCGTCCTTACCTCTTCGATCTTTCTGCTGATCGCCACCCTTCCCGGCGTAGTTGGCATCACGCTGCCCCAGCCGCTCATCGACTGGTGCAACAAGCTGTACAACTTCACCATGGGCGTCATGGGCATCATGGTTGCCGGCACCACCGCCAAGAACTTCACGGCTTCCATGAACCGTCGCATGCCCGCCGGCAAGGTGCTCAACGACGGTTCCACCATGGTGGCCGCCCAGTGCAGCATGCTGCTGCTCGCAGTCACGCAGTTCACCACCAAGTTCAACGGCTCCGAACTTTCGGTCTTCGATTGCACCAGCATGGGCACGCGCGGTCTGTTCTCGGCCTATATCGCCGCGTTCATTACCGTGTGGGTTTATAAGTTCTGCGTCTCGCGCGATCTGACCATTAAGCTGCCCAAGGAGGTCCCGGGCGCCATCGCTCAGAACTTCCGCGACATCATCCCCTTTGGCGGCGCCGTCATCATCTGCGGCATCATCGATGTCGTCGTGCGCAACCTCATGGGCGTTCCGTTCTCCGAGCTGCTCATCAAGCTGCTCTCTCCGCTCTTCACTGCGGCAGAGACCTACCCCGGACTTATCCTTATCCAGGCAGCCACCGCGTTCTTCTGGTTCATCGGTGTCCATGGTCCTTCGATCGTCCAGCCGGGCATCGACCCCATCCGTCTTGCCAACCAGGCCGAGAACCTGCAGGTTCTGCTGGCCGGTGGTCACCCCGCCCATTCCCTCACCTTTAACATGTCGCTCGTGGGTGAGTTCGGCGGCACCGGCGCCACCTTCATCGTGCCGCTTCTGCTGATTCTCTTTATGAAGTCCAAGCAGCTCAAGGCCGTCGGTAAGGCCTCGATTGTTCCTGTCGCCTTTGCTGTCAACGAACCGCTGCTCTTTGGCGCGCCGATGATCCTTAACCCCTACATGCTCATCCCCTTTGTTGCCGCCGGCTGCGTCAACGTGAGTGTTGCCAAGTTCTTTATCGATAACGTGGGCATGAACGGCTTCTCCTTCGTGGTGCCTTGGGCTACCCCTGCCCCCATCGGCATTTTCATCACCACGAACTTCCAGCTTATCGCCCTGGTATTTGTCGCGATCATCATCTTGCTGGACGCCATCATCTACCTGCCGTTCTTGAAGGCGTACGATAAGCTGCTCTGCGACCAGGAGGCCGAGCGCGCCGCCGAGCTGGGTCTCGAGTCCGATGGTGCTGCCACCATCGCCGCCAGCACCTCTGCGCCCGCTGTCGAGCAGACCGCCGCTGCCGTCGAGACGACCGCCGCTGCCGCCGACAGCGAGCCTGTCGCCGATCAGCCCGAGCCCGCCGCCGACGCATCCGCTAAGAAGGATGTCGACGGTCTGAAGGTCCTCGTCCTGTGCGCCGGCGCCGGCACCTCCGCCATGCTTGCCAACGCCATCAAGGAAGGTGCCGCACAGACCGGAGAGAACATCGCTTCCTCCGCAGGCGCTTATGGTCAGCACACTGCCATCATGGATCAGTACGACGTTATCGTGCTTGCCCCGCAGGTTCGTAGCTACTACAACGACATGAAGGCCGACACCGATCGCCTGGGCATTAAGCTGCTCGCTCCGCGCGGTAAGGAATATATCGACCTTACCCGCGACCCCGCTGGCGCCATCAAGTGGCTCCGCGAGAACCTCGACTAGTTTCCTCCCTCTGTTGGTGCCCGGATCCCCAGTTCGGGCACCTCTCCCTATCCGTATCCCACAGAAAGGATGACTCATGACCAACCCCATGCAGTTCCCCGACGGCTTTGTATTTGGCGGCGCCACCGCCGCTTACCAGGTTGAGGGCGAGACCCGCACGCACGGCAAGGGCAAAGTACCCTGGGACGATTTCCTGGCTGCCCAGGGTCGCTTCTCTCCCGATCCCGCAAGCGATTTCTACAACAAGTATCCTGTCGATATCGACCTGTGCCAGCGCTTCGGCATCAACGGCATCCGTGTCTCCATCGCTTGGAGCCGTATCTTCCCCAGTGGCACCGGCGAGATTAACCCCGAGGGCGTCGCTTTCTATCACGAGCTTTTCGCCACCTGCAACAAAGCTGGCGTTATCCCCTATGTCACGCTCGATCACTTCGATACGCCCGAGGCCTTTTACCAGAACGGCGGCGAGGGATTCCTGACGCGCACGACCATCGACGCCTTCGTCGAGTACGCCAAGTTCTGCTTTGCCGAGTTCACCGAGGTCAAGCACTGGTTTACCTTTAACGAGATTCCCGCAACCGCCGAGGGCAGCTTTATCGTCGGCAACTGGCCGCACGGCGAGAAGTACCGCCTGGACAAGGCCTTCCAGCTCATGCACAACATGATGGTGGCCCACGCCAAGGCTGTCGTCGCCTTCCATGAGGGCGGCTTTGAGGGCGAGATCGGCATTGTCCAGAACCTGGAGCCCAAGTATCCCCTCGACCCCAACAACGCCGCCGACTGCGAGGCAGCTCGCATGGCCGACGTCATCAACAACCGCTGGGTACTCGACGCCACCTTCCGCGGCCACTATGCAGCCGACACCATGGAGGCTGCGACCAAGCTGGCCCATATCGCCGGCGGCGAGCTCGACGTCCGCGACGAGGACATCGCCGCGCTGACCGCCGCGCTCCCCTACAACGATTGCCTGGGCGTCAACACCTACAAGTGCCAGTTCCTGCGTGCCGCCGAGGGCGAAAACGACATCAACCACAATGGCACCGGCGACAAGGGCTCCTCGCGCTGGTTCCTCAAGGGCGTGGGCGAGTCATGCGTGCGCGAAGGCATACCCACCACCGATTGGGACTGGATCATCTATCCCGAGGGCCTCTACGACCTGCTGCTGCGCATTAAGAACGATTACCCCAACTACAAGAAGATCTACATCACCGAGAACGGCATGGGCTATAAGGACGACTTCGAGGACGGCTTTATCGACGACGCCCCTCGTATCGACTACATGCGCCAGCATCTCGCATGGATCCTCAAGGCAATCGACGGCGGCGTAAACGTCGACGGTTACTTTGTGTGGTCGCTGCAGGACCAGTTCTCCTGGACCAACGGCTATAACAAGCGTTACGGCCTGTTCTACATCGACTTTGAGACCCAGAAGCGCTACCCCAAGGCGAGCGCGTACTGGTACAAGAACGTCGCGGAGACCGGCCTGCTTATGGCCTAGTTTCCGCCGCATACCCCCTGTCGGCCGCATGCGAATCCCTCCACGGGTTCGCATGCGGCCTTTTTGTTTTTGGTGAGCCCGTGCGGGCCGTTTATCTCGATCTGTAACATCTAGCAGGGATTTTCAATCCTAACTGTTATAGATTTAGACGAACGGGCGACCAGGGCTGAAAGATCTCAATCTGTAACACGTAGCCCACTTTTAACCGTCTAACTGTTACAGATCGAGACAATAAGATAGTCAAATCCGAACTTTCCAAGCAGTTATGAACCATGGTTTCTAGTTTTCGGTATCACGAACATACTTTCGGTATCATTTAATGATATTATGATATCGAAAGTATGTTCGTGATACCGAAGGGAGCCGCATGCGCCAGTTCGATTACACCACAGTCCCAGCGGAACTCGAAGCAACTCCAATCACCAACCTCCTCCTCTCGATACGCGAGCATAAAGGCCGTCAGCTTGCTCTGAGTCAAGTCAAACCCGAGCTTCTATCGTCCCTAATGGAGGAGGCTAAAATCCAAAGCACCCGATCCTCCAACGGACTTGAAGGAATTGTTACCACCCAAAAAAGACTCAAAGCGATCATGGCGTATTCCGCCAAGCCAAGCTCCCGCGCAGAGGAAGAAATCGCTGGATACCGAGATGTGCTGTCGCTTATTCACGAGCAACACGATTCCATTCCCGTAACGCCATCGGTCATTCTGCAGTTGCATCGTGACCTCATGGTACACACAGCAATCTCGTATGGGGGCCATTGGAAAGATAGCGATAACGAAATCATCTCCATCGACGATCAAGGCAATCGATTTGTGCGCTTTAGGCCGCCTTCGGCCCTAGCAACCCCCGGACTTATCGAAGAAGCCTGTCGGTCCCTCAACGACGCCTTATCTCGTCAAGTTTGCGACCCCCTCCTTATATCATTCCGCTTCATCTTCGATTTTGTCAGCATTCATCCCTTCAACGATGGCAATGGCAGGATGAGCCGGCTCCTTACAACGCTGCTACTCGAAAAGACTGGATACGACGTTGCGCGTTACATCAGCATCGAACGACTTATTGAAGACAACAAGGCGCTCTACTACAACGCCCTCGCTGCAAGCTCCGCTGGATGGAATGAAAATCAAAACACCGAAGCACCCTTTATCCGTTTCATGCTCGGAACAACCCTGGCCGCCTACCGACAGCTCGAGCAGCGTACCTTAATTGAATCAAGCACTCGTCCCATGTCGAAGCAAGCGCGCATCGCCGTTCTATTTCAACAGAGACCCGGTGTCATTAAGAAATCCGACATCCGATCCAACTGCCCCGATATCAGCGAGGTTACCGTTAAACGAACCCTCGGTCAGCTTGTTAGTTGCAGCGCAATCGAAAAAACAGGAGCGGGTCGTTCGACGGGCTACATACTCAAAGACGTCCATGCTCTAGAACTATTCTTGCAATCCACATTACCCGATAGCGAGGCCGCAATAACAAAAGAGGCTCCAAAGGATAAGCTCCTTGAACGTGTAAACCACGCCGAGGATGAAAGCAGAGAGGGGCTCTATGAAGACTACGATTCATTCTCAATGGACATAAAGACGAAATACGGAGTCTAGTCATATCTCAGAATAGCCTCATCCTTGTTGCCCAAAGTCATTTACGCGTCATTTTAAAGCGGTACCCCTGCGCCGGCAGGGGGGGGTGTTCCTATAGTTTTGTCAACTGGGAAATGCTCTCCGTGCGACCGAATCGCGGCATGCTGACGCCAAGCCATTAGGCCGGTGGGCTTCAGTCTGCTCGGTGCGTTTCGGCTAGGCTGCGTAAGGCACCCTGTCTCGCATGACCGCGTAGATGACCTTCAGTCTCTTTCGCGCCAGCGCCTTGAGCGCCTTGCCGTGCGACATGCCCCGCTCCCGGCACCTGGTGTAGTAGTCGCCCCATCTCCCCTCTGTCCGGGTAAGGCAGTTACATGAGAATATGAGCAGGTTCTTCAGCCTCTTGTTGCCTTGGCGCGATGCCGTCACCGAGGAGATCGAGGTCCCCGACTGGCGGTTGCGCGGCGCCAGGCCGCAGTACGACGCGAGCCTGTCGTGGCTTGGGAAGTCTTCGATATCTATGGAGATCGCGAGCTCGGAAGCGGTTTTGGGGCCGATCCCCGGCACCGTCAGGAGGCATCGGTAGGTATCGTCGCCCTCGAGGAGGGCGGATATCTCCGCCGTGATCACATCGATCTCCGCCGAGTTCTCGGAGATCCTGCGCGCGAGCAGCCTCACCGCCCGGTCCTCGGCGGCGATGGCTGCCGCGTCCGGCCTTGTCGAGGAGGCCGTCGAGCGGACGAGGGCCTCGATCTTACCGCGCGCCGCCCCACGCGTGAGCGCCGCCGCCCTGCGGGGCCCGGCGTCGGCTACCGACCAGGCCCCGCCGAGGGATGCCATGAGCCTCAGCTGGGGCCCGTCGGACAGGTCGACCAGCGCCTCGAAGGCGGGGCACGATTCCAGCAGGATGCTGCGCAGCCGGTTCTTGCTCCTAGTGTTTTCGCAGGTCAGGAAGTTTCTCTGGGCGGCCAGCGCCCTCGCCGCCGCGACCGTCGGGCCCGGGTCCCCGACCGGCAGGAGTGCGTCGGGGATGCCCAGCGCCGTCTTCGCGATGACCATTGCGTCCCGCTCGTCGGTCTTGGCGTCGCCGGCGAAGAGCCTGGCGGCCCCGTGTGTCGCGAGTCCCGGCAGGTACGCCGCCGACATCCCGGCCGCCTTGGCGCGGGCGAGCGCGAGGGCGCCTATGTTGCGCGACTGGTCGACGACCACGAGCGCGTCGGGGAAGCGGCCGAACAGCGAGTCCAGATCGCCCTCCCTGTTCGCGACGGGGGCGCTCAGCAGTATCTCGCCGTCCCGGGTCGCGACGCATGCCCAATGGGACGATTTCCCGACATCGAGCCCGATGACGGCTTCCGGCATTCTAGGTGGTGCCACGGTGGTATCCTCCAATCGGTAGGCCGATCGGAACCCCTCCCTGCGACACCCACATTACCTGGCCGTGGCGCTTGCGCCCGGCAGTTTCCTATCAGTCGTCCGGAGCGGCGAGCGCCCCCGGTGGCAACACCCCCCGGGCCCTCTACGGGGCAGGGGCAGACGGCCATCCGGAGGCGCCCGATCGGCGGCCCCTCGGGGCTTGCCCGTATCGTAGGCAATGCGCCGAATGCTCGCCATCGAAATTTATCGATGGCCTATTTCAGACTGTAATGGGCAGAAGTATCGCCTGCCGATCTTGCTGGAGTCGGCAATGAGGTAGCGCGTATCGGCCTTGCTAAAGGCGAGCTGCTGGATGCGGCCCTCGTCCATATTGGACGTAGATACGTCGCCGTCCAGAATGCCATTGGCACCGATAAACGCCGTGTCAATCCCTAGTGCGCGCAGGGTATCCTCGGCCATGGGGCCCACAAAGGCGGCGGTGCGGCGACGGTACATGCCGCCCACCAGGCACAGCTCGCAATCCTCGCGCGCCTCGAGCAGGCTAAAGGCCGAAAGCGAATTGGTCACATAGATAGAAGGCAGTTTGTCGGTGACTCGGAGAGCGCCAATGCGATCTCACGACGGTTGCGCTCATTGTCTCAATTAGATACTCAACGAAATACGGCCCCGCAGCTCAATAAGCTGCGGGGCCGTACCATACACCGACGAATCAACGACGAAGTGCATCCACTATTTGGCCAGCTCCTGAACGATCCAGTCAATTGCACCTTCGGGATCGTTGGTAAGGTCGATATACTCCTTGCCCCTTGTGGTGAGCAGTTTAATTCCAAGGCGATCGGTATCGGCCTTCATAGCGTCATAGTACATGCGTGCCTGGGGCGCCAGAACAATCACGTTGTACTGATCCATCGTATCATAGTGGCTTCCGTACGCACCGGACTGAGAAACCAGATCGATACCCTTAGCAGCGGCGCCTTCGCGAAGAGCATTTGCCAAGAGAGTCGAAGTGCCGGCACCCTGGCAAAGCACAAGCACGCGGATCTGCTCCGCCTTGTCCTTTACCGCCTCGAGAGCTTTTGCGACATTTTCCTGTGCGGCAATAGCATCTGCATCCGAGGTTCCTGCAGTCTCCTTTGCAGACTCTTCCAAACAAAGCTGATGGTCATACGCCTTGCAGAACGGATAGTAAATCACAAAGTCAACGACCAACAGCACTGCAATCAATACAAGAGAACGTACATCAAGACCTGTGGTGAGGAATGCACCGATTGGGCCGGGAAGCGCCCACGGCATGGTATACATGGGGGCGTTCATTCCAATGACGTCAATGAAAAACTTACCGATTATAGCGTTGACCATAGGAGCCGCTAGGAAGGGCACGAACATATAGGGATTGAGAACAATCGGCATACCGAAGAGAACGGGCTCGTTAACTCCAAAAATCACCGGGATAATCGATGCCTTGCCCATGGCTTTAAGCTGCTTGGAACGCATAAACATGATCAGGATAATAGGAACGATGAACGTGCAGCCAGAACCGCCCAGACCGCCGATGAAGTTTGTAAAGTCCAGCGCGAGAGCAATTGACGGATGTCCACCTGCTTGGTAAACCGCAAGATTGGTAACGGTATTGTCGTAGAGCGCAGCATTGATCGGAGTCATGACAACCGAGGCACCGTGAATGCCCATAAATTGGAAAAGTGCGACCGCGCCCTCGATAAGCGCCATGCCAGGATAGGTGTCGACCGCGGAGAACAGCGGCGAGATAAGAGCGGATACCAAATTGGCGAACGGCACAGCAAGCAGCTTACGGCTCGCAAGATCGATAAAAGCGCACGCAAGGATCGAAAACCCAAACGCAAAGATATCGCGAAAACTCTGCGCAATAGAGCCAGGGACCTCTTTGGGGAGCTTGATCGTCACATTATGGCTAATGCACACCTTATAGATATTAACGGTCAAGAATGCGGATACGAACGCAGCGATAAAACCCTTGGTTCCCATGTAGCCGGTTTCAAAAACAGACGTATCTGCTCCGCCAATCGAGACAACATCGTTCGTCACCGATAGCAAGAACATGCCGCACATGGCACAAACCATGCACGAGGTGGGGTTGAGAGATTTGCCCGAAGGCATGCGGCGGTTCATCGACTTGGCAAGTGAGCTCGCCGTGGTGCCGGCCACCATAATGCCAAGAAGTCCCATGGTATATGCATAGATTTTATTGAAGAAATCCAGCACCTCAGACGGAAGCGCGATGCCTACATAGGCAGGGAGCGTCGAAAGAAGAAGGAACAGACTCGAGAACAGCACAATTGGCATATTCGAGAGAAAGCCATCCTTAATCGCCACCAGATATATGTTCCTTGAGATTTTGTCGAAGAGGGCCTGGTGTTTTTCAAGGAATTTGACGATAGCGTCCATAAGACATCCTTTCATGTTTCCCGGGCACACAACGATTTATCCGGACTCAACCGTCGTCGTCCCAGTTTGTATCCACGTATGTAAATGAATACGTTCTCGTGCGAAATGTAATATCATTTGCGCGATTTGTCATAACCAATTCTTTTTCCGCTTTGTCGATATGTCAAGAATTCAAATACTTATTCGGTGAACGGTAGTTGATTAATATAAGGTTTTTCCAGCTAAAGGCTATTTTTTCCGAGCAGTACAATAAGTTTGCAACCGTTCACCGATTGGATATAACATATTTAATATATTGTTGTAACAATATTAGTGACGATGTCACAAGCCTGTCGTTCTAGTCAAAGGAAGTAACAATGCCCAAACGATTACTGAACATGTCCGCATCCGATTTTGCCGCCACGTCACCCATGGATCTAAAGCAGGCAATTCTGGCCTCCGAGGGACGTACCATCATGGCGGAAAACGTACCCTCTTCCCAATTTCTCAGCGGCGTTACTAATGCAGAAATCGAACGTGCCGCAGGTGCCGACCTGCTTCTGTTTAACGCGTTCGATGTGTTCGATCCAGTTATTGCCGGTATTCCAGATGATCTCAATGAAAACCCGGTCACTTGGGTGAAGCGAGCATGCGGAAGGCCGATTGGCGTCAATCTGGAGCCAGTTGATAACGAGGCAGAGATGTCTGAATCCCGTACGGAAATCCCCATGGGTCGTCGCGTCTCTCCCAAGACCTTAGAAAAGGCTAACGAACTCGGATTTGATTTTATCTGCCTGACGGGCAACCCTGGAACTGGCGTCTCCAACGATGCGATCGCCCATTCAATCAAACTCTCCAAAGAGCATTTCAATGGCCTGATCATAGCCGGAAAAATGCATGGAGCAGGCGTTGCGGAACCTGTCATGACGCTCGAAATAGCGCGCGAGTTTGTTGACCTCGGTGTCGATATCCTTCTCGTGCCAGCCCCCTACACCGTCCCCTGCTTCCAAGAAGCAGACCTGCGCGCCATCGTAGACTTTGTACGATCCTACAACGTAGGCAAGTCAATTGAAGAGAAGGTTCTCGTCATGGCGGCGAACGGGACGAGTCAAGACTCTTGCGACAGCGAGACCATTAAGAAAATAGGCCTTGCAGCAAAAGCAGCCGGCGCTGACCTCCAACATATCGGGGACTCCATGAACGGTATTTGCCTGCCCCAGAATATCTTCACGCTCGGACAAGCCCTTCGTGGATACAGGCATCAGATCATCATGCTGAGCCGCTCTGTGATACGTTAAGATTGTTGCGCTCAAGCTACATCCCGACTGAGGCAACCATCAGATACCACCAATATGCAAACTGAGGCTCTAATGCTCGATACACATAAAAAACGGCCACTCTATTTACAGCTCACCGACGCGCTGCTCAAGCAGATCGTCGATGTGTATCAAGCAGACGATAAACTTCCAACAGAAATGGAACTCTGCGACGAATACGCCGTAAGCAGAACAACCGTCCGACTTGCCATGAGTGAGCTGGAGCGTCGTGGAAGTATCTATCGAATCCAAGGTAAGGGATCGTTTGTCGCACCGAAACGCGTTAGCGAGCTCAATTCACTTTTAGACTTTGACTTTGCAAGCCATTGCGATGGCGTTGATCCGGATGCCATCACCAAACATTTCGGCGGCCTCACATCAGGTCGTCCAATTTCCGTAATGATGCTCCAACAATTTGGATGTCAAAGTCGCGATGAGATTCAGCGTCTTGAATTGACCTACGAACTTGAAGGCAGCTTCATAGGCGCTGATACGTTCTTCATTTCAAAGTCGCGCGTTCCGAATAACCAGTTAGATTTTCAGGCATTTAGCAGAATCATGGACGACTTGTCCAAGTCTATCCAATCTGTTAGAGAAAGCTATAGAGCACGTGAGCTTAGCGATTCCGAAGCCAGCAATTATGGTGTTGCAAAACTTCCGGTCATCGAACTGACTCATTATGCTTACGACTCCGGAGGCAAACTAATCTCAATTGTCTGCCGCACCGTCTTAACTGGGCGAATCCCTTATCAAAACTTTATTTTCAAATCCTAATGTTCTTTTTCTTTTGTCTCGATCTGTAACACGTAGCCAAGTTTTTAAGTCCTAACCGTTACAGATCGAGACAAACAAGGTAGACCCCGCCGAATTGTCTCAATCTGTAACACTAAGACCGGTTTTGGACGTCTAGATGTTACAGATTGAGATGAATGCACAGGTCAATCCTCTCAATCTCAATCTGTAACAACTAGCTGAATTTTTCGGTCCTAGCTGTTACAGATCGAGACAAACGGAATAGGCCGAGCCAAAAATCTCGATCTGTAACATCTGACTCGCATTTGGCCGCCTAGATATCACAGGTTGAGACAATTTGATAGTGGAGTCCTCATTTGCGCGTCATATCGCGTAGCGCTGACGCGCTGGTTTCCACAATGACGGGAGGTAAAAGTCCTCCCGCATCGCCCGTTGGCAATCCCGTAGCGCTAGCTAGCAAATGACCTGCGTATGCTCCTCGATGGCGGCACGATCTTCGGCGGCGATGCCCGGCTCGCACACCACGGCGTCCAGGCTGTCCAGACGGCAGAAGGTGTAGAAGTCGCGCTTGCCAATCTTGCTGGAGTCGGCGATGAGGTAGCGTGAATCGGCCTTGCTAAAGGCGAGCTGCTGGATGCGGCCCTCTTCCATGTTAGACGTAGACACGTCGCCGTCCAAAATGCCGTTTGCGCCGATAAAGGCTGCGTCGATCCCCAGTGCGCGCAAGGTGTCCTCGGCCGTGGGGCCCACAAAGGCGGCAGTGCGGCGGCGGTACACGCCGCCCACCAGGCACAGTTCGCAGTCTTCGCGCGCCTCGAGCAGGTTAAACACCGAAAGCGAATTGGTCACAATGCGCAGGCGAAACGCCGGCAGCATCGAGGCCATCTGCTCAACCGTGGTGCCCGTACCCAAAAAGATGGTCGAGCCTTCCTCGATAAGCTCCACGGCGCGGCGCGCGATCTGCAGCTTTTCCTCGGCATGCTTGGTGCGCTTTTCGCTGTGCGAATACTCATGGCGCAGCATAGCGTGTGGACGGCTCTGCGCACTGCGGGCTCCGCCGTGCACGCGCTCGATCTCGCCCAGGCTCGCAAGCTCCTCAAGGTCACGGCGGATCGTCATATCCGAGACACCTAACACATCCGAAATCTCCTTGACCGAGACCGTTCCCTGTTCCTCGAGCAGCTGCCGAACCTTATCCTGTCGCTCCGCTTTAATCACGATGAGTCCTCGCTGTTCCACGCTCACGTCAATTCAAACAATAACGAACAAATTGTATCAGACTCGCGCGCGTCAGAAATGAACGCCCGCACAGCTCCAATCATCACTTTTTTGAGAAAAATACCCCCTGCTTTAGTGGGGTGTAGTGATAATCTCGCCTGTTCGCGCTACAGTTTGTCGGAAATACCTCGATGTTAGGAACCAAATGATCACTTCCGAGCTTTTCGGCACCGCGCCGTGCGGTACCCCCGTTCATCGTTACACCCTCAACGGGCCCGAGATCTGCGTTCGCATTATGGACTATGGTGCCACTGTGTTGGGCATCGACGTGCCCGACATCCCCGGCAACGTGCGCGATGTGGTGCTGGGCTTCGATAAGCTCGAGGATTACTTTGACAACCCCGCCTGCTTTGGCGCGACCATCGGCCCCGTGGCCAACCGCACTGCGGGTGCCACGATCACCATCGCCGGCACGGACTGGCATATGCCCGCCAACGAGGGCGCCAACAACCTGCACAGCGATCTTGAGCATGGCCTGCACAAGCGCGTGTGGGACGTTGAGCTCGACGAGGTCCACAATGCCGTGCGCATGACCACCTCGCTTGAGGACGGTGAGCTGGGTCTTCCCGGCAACCGCACCTTTACGGCCGTGTTTACCGTGACGCGCACCGGCTGCTTCCGTATCGAATACGGCTGCGAGAGCGACCGCGCCACCTACGTGTCCATGACCAACCACACGTACTTTAACCTTGCCGGCCATAACGCCGGCATGGACTGTGAGCACTTCTTTGTTGCTAACGCCGCCCACTACCTGCCCGTTAACGAGCAGAACATCCCCACCGGCGAGATTGCTCCGGTCGAGGGCACGCCATTTGACTTCCGTGAGCTGCGCCCCGTCGCACCTGGCATGGAGGCCGACGATCCACAGATTAAGCAGGCACGCGGCTACGACCACTGCCTGTGCATCGATGACTATCAGTACGGTCGCAACCTGCGCCGCGCCCTGCATGTCGAGGAGATGTGGACCGGCCGCGAGCTGGACTACTACACCACCGCCCCGGGTCTGCAGCTCTACACTGGCAATTGGCTGGGCGACGAGCACGCCAAGGACGATGCCAACTATAGCTGGGGCGCCGGCTTTGCCCTCGAGGCAGAGATGTACCCCGACACGCCGCACCAGCCGCTGTTCCCGCAGGGCATTGTGGGCCCGGGTCACCCCTACAGCAATGTGATCGAATACCACTTTATGAGGCACTAAGCCCACAACGCGACATATTGCACAGCAACGCCCGCCGGCACCACCGCCGACGGGCGTTTTTTCATCTTTTGGGCTCAATTTCGCTGTGACTGTATGAGTGACATATCAAAACTATGCCCATTTACTACGTTTAGCCCGGGATGCTCGACCATGCACCGGTTTTTGCTAAATTCGCGAGCCGCCTACCTGCGGTTTTGTTTTTCTCAAATTCGACATGCTCGGCGATAGCCGATCAAACGTAGTAAATGGGCATTGTTTTTGACAGGCAGCATCGCACGCGTCCCTCGCAAGGGCAAAATGATTCGTTTTTCTCCGTCCCCAAGGGATCAGTTGAACAGATTGCCGATGGGGTCGGGATTGGAGCTGGGGAGATAGCGGATTTCTAGTTCTATGCCGAGCTTTTGCAGCTCTCTGAGAGCAGCGACGTCCGCATCGTCTGTGGCGACTGCGGGCGCTGCGGGATGCTTGCCCTCCCCTGCCTGCATATGGCCAATGCTGATCTTGGTGATCGGCACGCCACCCTTAACCAGCGCGAGTGCATCGGCGGGTGAGGCCACCATGATCAGAATCAATTGGCGCGGCGTTGCGGTATGAATGATGTCGATGGCCCTTTGCACCGAGAAAAACCGTGTCCACACGCCCTCGGGCACCGCGACCCTCATAGGCGCCCACTTGCGCGAATCCGCCGCAATCTCGTCGTTAACGATCAGGACGAGGTTGGAACCAACCGCCTCATTCCACAGCTCAACGTCTTGCCCGTAAATAAACCGATCATCGATGCGCGTGAGAAGAATCTTGGGTTGATTCATCACTGCCCCATTCTGCTTGAGACCCGTAAGAGCAAGACATCACGTCTCCAATATTAGTGCATTTAAAGTGAGAAAAGCCGTCAGAACACTTGCGCGGATGTGCGATGTCCCGTATCATAGACAGCCGTTGACGCCTCAGTTGCGTCACCACATGGCCGC
>OMCC01000094.1_pt1 | contig 59143 bp, 46 predicted proteins | sample 1674161 | NCBI WGS metagenome assembly OMCC01 (sample SAMEA103958149, study PRJEB25191) | human gut metagenome | biome: human-associated habitat [ENVO:00009003]; feature: intestine environment [ENVO:2100002]; material: feces | place: Germany | collected 2013/2015 | reverse complement strand
CTTGCATGTGTTAAGCACGCCGCCAGCGTTCATCCTGAGCCAGGATCAAACTCTCGTTAAAATATCTCAAACCTGCTTTAACACAGATTCAAAAATCAAGTTCGTTCCAGTTCAAGAAAACTACTAGCTTTCTTATCCCCTTTACTGTTTTAAGGTTCGACATTAAATGTCTGTTCTGAATAATTCTCTTTAGAATTTTCAGGGTTGTTGTCTATTGTTTAATTATCAAGGTTCTTTGTCTTTGCTGTTTGAAACAGCTTATTTAGATTATCATATTCATTGACGTTTGTCAAGAACTTTTTTAATCTTTTTTCGACCAGCTTTTCAGCTGTTCGACTGCTATCCTTTCGTCAAACATTCGTTTGTCTCAAGCGACAGCTTATTAAGAATATCATAATCAGTTGTGTTTGTCAACTGTTATTTTATTCTTTTTTTCAGGAGCAATTCCTGAAGATTTCTGATTACCGTCTAGCATTGCCTAGCATTGCCTGCCATTCTCTAATCAGTTAGCGCCGTCATCTGCTTCGACTCTGTTACCTCACGGTCTTGTCTAACGCGACGACTTAGTTAATATATCACAGTAGTCGAACTTTGTCAATAAGTTTTTCTAAACTTTTTTATTCATACTGCTTATACATCAACTAAACGGAGAAAGAGGGATTTGAACCCTCGCGCCGCTATTAACGACCTACTCCCTTTCCAGGGGAGCCCCTTCGGCCAGCTTGGGTATTTCTCCAAAACGTCCGTTATTTAATATACACGATTCTTTCTTTTTTGTCCAGTACTATTTTCAAGTTTTATATATTACTCACTTACAAGATTAAATTCCACTCTCATGTGGAATCTAATCTTGTAAAATAATGTAACTTCAAAGGTAAATCTTACCTTTTTTCATTTCACCTTTTTGCTCCCCAAAAACCAAGCCGAACAATAAAAAAAGCAGAACATATTGTTCTGCTTCAACCGGAGAGGGTGGGATTCGAACCCACGCGCCCTTTCGGACAAACGGTTTTCAAGACCGCCTCGTTATGACCGCTTCGATATCTCTCCAAAAATGTGCTTAACCATTATATAATGGATATTCATTTTTGTCAAGGACTTTTCCACTTTCTTTTTGAAAGTTTTCACAATCACCTGTGCGTCTTGACTCTTTAATTTTTGTTTCCGCTTTCTCAGCGGCAACAGAACATATTTTATCACTACTAAAGTATAAAGTCAACTGTTTTTTTTGACTTTATTTATATTTTTTCGACAATCGAAAAAAAGAGGACGAAAGACCCAAAAGTCCCTCATCCTCTTGATTCTATAACGTCTTCTGATTAGCCAATCAGCTTACCTACGTTCAGCTTAACGCCCGGGCCCATGGTAGAAGTCATGGTTACGCTCTTTAAGTAAGCGCCCTTTAAGGTAGCTGGTTTTGCCTTCAGGATAGCGTCAATAAGCGTCTGGAAGTTGTCCGCTAACTGCTCCTCTGTGAAGGAAGCTTTACCTACTGGCACGTGGATAATGTTAGTCTTATCAAGTCTGTACTCGATCTTACCGGCTTTGATATCATTGATAGCTTTGGTTACATCCATAGTAACAGTACCAGCCTTCGGGTTCGGCATTAAGCCCTTCGGTCCAAGTACACGACCAAGACGTCCTACAACGCCCATCATGTCCGGAGTAGCTACTACTACGTCGAAGTCTAACCATCCCTCGTTCTGGATCTTCGGGATCAGCTCCTCAGCGCCTACGAAATCTGCGCCTGCAGCCTGAGCCTCTTCTGCCTTCGGTCCCTTAGCAAATACAAGGATACGAACGGTCTTACCAGTTCCGTGCGGCAGTACAACTGCACCACGGATCTGCTGATCAGCATGACGGCCGTCACAACCAGTTCTGATATGAAGTTCTACGGTTTCATCGAATTTAGCACCTGCAGCCTTCTTCACGATGGAGATGGCATCTGCAGCTTCATAAAGGCTTGCGCGATCTACTAATTTAGCAGCCTCTACGTATCTTTTTCCTCTTTTCATTATAAAAAACCTCCTAGTGGTATTGTCGGGGAATTCCCTCCCACGTTACTGATAAACATCCCGAAAATTACTCGGCAACTGTGATACCCATACTTCTTGCTGTACCAGCGATCATGCTCATAGCAGCTTCAAGGCTTGCTGCATTTAAGTCAGGCATCTTTAATTCTGCGATCTTCTGCAGATCCTCTTTCGAGATGCTAGCTACCTTAGTCTTGTTCGGTGTAGCGGAACCGGATTTAATCTTGCAAGCTTTCTTTAACAAAACGGCAGCCGGCGGAGTCTTTGTGATGAAGCTGAAGCTTCTGTCAGCATATACAGTAATAACAACCGGGATGATCATATCGCCCTGGTCTGCTGTCTTAGCGTTGAACTCTTTCGTGAACTGTACGATGTTTACACCGTGCTGTCCAAGAGCCGGACCTACTGGCGGAGCTGGTGTAGCCTTTCCAGCAGGAATCTGTAATTTAATATATCCTGTAACTTTCTTTGCCATTGTTGGCACCTCCTATAAATTGTGGTAATTGCGGGGATTTCCCTCCCACAGGCTCATAAATGAACCTCTTTACATCATCTTCTTGATCTCTGTGAAGTTCAGTTCAACCGGTGTCTCACGGCCAAACAGTTCTACACGAATCGTCAGGGTCTGTCTTTCCTCGTTGATGGACTCGATAACACCAACGGTATCTTTCCATGCCCCTGTCGTTACAACAACCGTGTCGCCGACCTCAAAGTCAACGACAACGCCGGTTTCCTTAAATCCGAGACCGGCCATCTCCTCTTCCGTCAAAGGAACCGGTTTGGAGCCCGGACCAACAAACCCGGTCACTCCGCGGGTGTTGCGTACTACGTACCAGGTATCATCATTCATAACCATGTTGATCAGTACGTATCCGGGAAACATCTTCTTGGCAACCTGTTTATTGGCTCCATTCTTGACTTCGATAACTTCCTGCATCGGCACGGAAACCTCTAAGATCTGATCCTGAAGGTTCCGGTTCTCGATCGTCTTTTCGATGTCAACCTTTACTTTGTTTTCATAGCCGGAATAAGTATGCACTACATACCAATTTGCTTCTGCCATATTTCTCACCTTTGCCTTTACATAACGAAGTGCAGTCCAAACACGATTGCCGTGTCAAGAGCCGCAATGATAAGTCCCAGCGCAACGGAAACGGCGATGACCGCTCCAGTCTGCTTCGTAACTGTCTCTTTGTCAGGCCAGATGATCCTTTTGTACTCAGCTTTTAAACCTTTCCAGAAACTCTTTTTAGGAGCTTTTTTGGTATTTTCTGTATCACCCATTTTTGTCCTCCAAAGCGCTCAGGCAGATGCCCGATCGCGCAGAACCAACCAGTTACTCTTACTTCGTCTCTTTGTGTAACGTGTGTGTCTTACAGAATCTGCAGTACTTTTTGGTTTCCATTCTGTCCGGATGAGTTTTCTTATCCTTGGTCATGTTGTAATTGCGCTGCTTGCATTCTGTGCATGCCAGTGTAATTCTTGTACGCACAACTTCCACCTCCATTTTTCTTAGTATGCGATCTTTCCACTCTCCAACCGGAAATCTGGTTTTTGAGCATAAAAAAAAGACCTATGTTCTTCCATTCGCCCGTCTACTATATCATAAAAGAAGCGGCGCGTCAAGCAATAACTTGCCGACATTCGCCGCCTCTTTTATATATAGATATCGTTTTCACTTAGTGCAGGCTGGAACCAGATTCTGCCAGCGCCTCGTATTTCACATTATCAGGACTTACAATGATGCTATAAAACAATCAGAAAGGTTTACTCATCCACTTTCTCCTCGTTTACATCGTCTGTCTTTTCTTCCACATTTTCATGGCTGTCTGTGGTATCCGGCTCCGCCTTTTCAGGCTCATCGGTTTCTTCCTCATCTGCCGCCTGGCTTCCGATAAAATGCGCCATTTTTCCAATCTTACCCATATGGCTTGTATCCACGCGGGTGATCTCCGGCTCATCAGCTTCCACAACATCATCCTCAAGCGCGGCGTTCTGATGCAGGGCGCCGCCCTCCTGATTCTCCGCATTTTCCGGATTTTTTGTCACGGATGGATATTCTTCCGGGTTTTCCTTGGCATCCGCAAGCTTTTCATTCATGAATGTCTCAAACTGCTTTTGCTCTTCCTCGCTGGAAAATGCCGACTTGGCGATAAACTGCCAGGTTTTCTCGTTCGTCTCAAGCAGATACATCCGCTCAATCTCAACCATCTGCTCAATGTCGCTGTAGCTGTAAGTCTTGGTCATCTCCTGTGCCGCAACCGTCATGGTCAGTGTCTTCTCATCCAGCGTCAGATGTACAACTGGGAAATTGCCCGTCTTTTCCAAATTTTTAAGTCCGCTCCGTTTCCAGATCATACGCTCCTGGTTCTGGTTTGAAATCATGTAAAACATGCCGATGCCGACCAGCACCGCTATCACGATGGACGGTACAAGAAGAACCAGATTGCCCTTTGCCTGCATCACATTTTTTCCCAGAAAGAGAGCTAAAAATGCGACATATAAGAGTGCCGACACCATCTTCATTTTCTTGGACTCATGCTTAAGCACGTTCCAGTGAATCCAGTTTTTATAATCTTCCTTTTCCAGGCGATATTCAAATTCCTGCATTCTTTTTACTCCTTTTCTTTCTTACTTGAAATCTCCCCCGCATTCCTTCCGTCTCCTGAACCTCTTTTTGCCTCTCCCGCAAACTTTTAGATTCAAATGCTTTCTACTATTCTTTTCATCCAGAAATGCCGGAGTATTTCCACTTATAAGGCTTCCCTCTGCCTATCTTCTCTATCATATCCCACTTTAGCGTCCTTGTCCAATACAAACGGCAAAAAAACAGACTTTTTCGATCCCCGCAGACAGAAGCGCCCGGGTACACGCTTCCGCCGTGCTTCCGGTCGTATAAATATCATCCACGAGAAGCACGTTTTGCACACCACTTGCCCGGATTACCTCCGCATCTGCCTGAAACGCCTGCTGTAAATTCCGGAGCCGTTCATCTGGATTCAGCTCTTTCAGGGGTTCTGTATTTCGTATCCGATATAAAAATTCCGGGCACACCGGCATTTCCAGCCGCTCGCCCATCCGCTTTGCCAGAACCTCCGCCTGATTGAAACCGCGTTTCCGTTTCCGCGCCGGGTGGACCGGAACGGGAACCAGACCGTCAAACTGCCACTCCTCCCGATTTTCATACTGCCTCAGCTTTTCCGCTGCAGCTTCGGCATAAAAATCGAGATATTCCCTCTTATTTTTATATTTAACCGCTGCCATCGAGCGCGCAGCTTCCTCCGTATAGTTAAAGAGTGCCATCCCACGTGCAAATGACCGGCGGTGTTTCACACAGTCTGGACAATATTCGATTTCTTCACTCCAAACTTCTTTTCCACATTTCTGACAAACCGGCGATTTAACAGGCGAAAGCCTCAAAAGACACGAAGGACAGATAAGCCTGCCCTTCGGCGTCACGATCTCCCCGCAGACCGGGCAGCGCCTTGGATATAGCGCATCCAGAGCGGCGCGGGGGAATTGATTCCATTTTATATTTTTTATCACAATGTCTCCATAATTTCTTCAATGCGGTCGCGCAGTCCCGAATAGCGCTTCTGTTCCATCGCATTGTCCACCATCTGCTGAAACACATACGGGACACCGACCAGGCAGACACAGGCTCTTGCCCTTGTAACCGCCGTGTAAATCAGATTCCGCGTCATCAGCATCTGCGGTCCGCTCCAGACCGGAATCACGACCGCCGGATACTCGCTTCCCTGCGACTTGTGGATCGTGATCGCATATGCCAATTCCAGCTCCTCCAGCTGCTTGAAGCTGTACTCGACACGTTTTCCCTCATCATACTCCACGGTTACCAGCTCCGCAAAGGTATTGATCTCGCGGATGCGCCCAAGATCCCCGTTGAACACGCCGGCTCCCTTGTCCACCGGGATGCCGCTGCGGTTGTAGGAAGTCCACTCAATCTGGTAATTGTTCTTGATCTGCATGACCTTGTCGCCCACACGAAACGTCGTCTCGCCATACTCTTTTTCCGCCTTTTCTGCCGATGGCGGATTTAAAAATTCCTGCAAAATGGAATTTAGCCGTATCGATCCCAGCACTCCCTTCCGCATCGGCGTCATGACCTGTACCTCAAACAAATCGGCATGGACGTAATTCGGCAGTTTTTCACGTACCAGCGTGATCATTGCATTGATGATCGCATTCGGATCATCACGCTTTATAAAGAGGAAATCCCTGCTTGACTTTCCGATCGGAATGCGCTCTCCGGCATTGATGAGGTGGGCGTTGACGATAATATCGCTCTGCGCCGCCTGCCGGAAAATCCGGGTTAGCTTTACCACATGGAAACACTCTGACTCGATGATATCACGCAGGACATTGCCCGGTCCGACGCTCGGAAGCTGATCCACATCACCCACCAGAATCAGACGTGTGCCGACATTGACCGCCCGGAGCAGCGAATGCATCAGATTGATATCCACCATCGACATTTCATCGATAATGATGACATCAGCTTCCAGCGGATTGTCCTCGTTCCGCTCAAAATGCATCGAAGTCGTCCGGCTCTTCTCATCCTCCTCTGGCATTCCCGTCAGCTCTAACAGGCGGTGAATCGTCTTCGCCTCATAGCCTGTCGCCTCGGTCATCCTTTTTGCTGCGCGTCCGGTCGGGGCTGCCAGCAGGATATCCATGTCGCCCTTTTCAAAATACCGGATGATCGTGTTGATCGTCGTCGTTTTTCCGGTACCCGGACCTCCCGTGATTACCAAAAGTCCGCAGTTGACCGCCTCAATCACCGCGCGGATCTGCAGTTCATCCAGCTCGATCTGTTCCTCTTTCTGGATGACTGCCAGACTTTTCCGAATCTGTTCTTCCGATTCGGAACCAGTGATGTTTAAGTCGTGCAGCATGCGGGCGGTGTTTAGCTCGGTATAATAGTAGTGTGATGCATAAACGGCGCGTTCCGGGACGTTTGCTATATTTGATACATTTGATGCATTCGGTTCACCCAAAACATCTGGCTGCGGCTGCATCTGCCCCGACACTGCCGGTTCCACCTGAACGAAAACATCCATTTCTGCTGTTTTCTGCTTTTTCCTCTCCCGGATTACCAGCCGTTTATCCATCTGCATATCCATCAGATGCTTGTCAATCTCGGAAATCTCAACCTGTAGAAGCTTTGCCGCCCGATCCGCCAGCTCGTCCTCCGGCAGGTATGTGTGTCCGTTCGCCGTCGCCTGATAGAGTGTATACAGGATGCCGCTCTTGATGCGGAAATCCGAATCTGCCACGATTCCTATCTTCGCCGCGATCTCGTCTGCCATCTTAAAACCGACGCCCGGAATATCGTCCGCCAGCTTATACGGATTGTTCTGGAGAATTGTATACATTGCCGGACCGTATTCCTGGTAGATTTTAACCGCCAGATTGATGGAAATGCCATAATTTTGCAGAAACATCATCGCCTGGCGCATATCGCGCTTTTCCTCGACCTGTTCACCGATGGACATCGCCATTTTTTCACTGATTCCCTTGACCTCCGCGAGGCGTTCCGGCTCTTCTTCCATGATGCGGAATGTGTCCGCCTTAAATTTTTTAACAATCCTGGAAGCTAAAGCAGCCCCGACGCCTTTGATGGCGCCGGAGCCTAAATATCGTTCCATGGAAACAGTATCCTCAGGCGCCTTCAGCTCATAGCTTTCCACCGCCATCTGTTCCCCGTAAATCGGATGCTCGGTCATACGCCCGCTCGCCTCGATCATCTCGCCCTCTGCGATGTAGGAAAAAGTGCCAACCAGCACATATTCCTCCCCGTCGTCCAAGCCGCTGATAGAGAGAACCGTATAGCCATTGTCCTCATTGCGGTATTTTATTTTTTCAATATATCCTTTAACTGCTGCCATATTTTTATGCTATCCGTCTTCCGGCGGTTCTCTTTAATCGTAGTTTTTCTTCTCACCGTGTGCGAACTCGATAAACTTACCCGTTCCGATCGCAACTGCGGTCAGCGGATCCTCTGCGATCATCGTGGAAATGCCAGTTTTCTCCTCGATCAGGGCATCCAGACCGCTTAACAGTGCGCCGCCGCCTGTTAGTACGATACCACGGTCAAAAATGTCGGCTGCCAATTCCGGCGGCGTCCGCTCGAGTACGTTGTGAACGGCATCTACGATCTGGAGTGCCGGCTCGCGCAGCGCTTCCAGCGTCTCGTCGGATGTGACAACGATCGTCTTCGGAAGTCCGGTAACCAGATTTCGTCCGCGCACTTCCATCGTGATTACCTCCGGACGGCGGTATGCCGCACCGATATTTATCTTGATCTCCTCAGCGGTTCTCTCACCGATCAAAAGATTGTGTTTCTTTCTCATGTAACGGACCAGTGCCTCGTCGAAGTCATCACCAGCCACTTTAATAGAAGTGCTGACTACGGTACCGCCCAGGGAAATAACGGCGATATCTGCCGTACCACCACCAATATCTACGATCATGTTGCCGCACGCCTTGGAAATATCGATACCAGCGCCGATCGCAGCTGCTACCGGCTCCTCGATGATCGAAACCTCGCGTGCGCCAGCCTGATAAGTCGCATCCTCAACCGCCTTGCGCTCTACCTCGGTCGCACCGCTCGGGATGCAGACGCTGATACGCGGCTTGCGGAGTGTCTTCTTGCCGACTGCCTTGTTGATGAAATATTTCATCATCTTCTCTGTCACTGTATAATCTGAAATAACCCCCTGGCGCAACGGACGGACCGCTACGATATTGCCAGGGGTTCTGCCGATCATCAGGCGGGCTTCCTCGCCGATCGCCATGATCTTATTCGTATCCCGATCGATCGCCACTACGGACGGCTCTTTCAGTACGACACCTTTTCCCTTGATATATACAAGGATGCTGGCTGTACCCAGATCGATACCAATATCATTGGACATCAACATAGTTGTTTTCCTCCTGCTCTGAATATGCACTCTTGAGTACATAAATCTATGAGTTTCATTGTATTTTATCTTCTTTATTTCAGCTTTTTCGCTGCCATCCAGCCCGCGCATTGTTTTAGAGCGGACTATACCACTTACTATTATATACAACTTTCGATTCTTTTGAAAGAGGTTTTTATTTTTTTATGGACTTTATATTTTTTTTATGAAAGGGACATATTTTAGTCACAAGTTTCTCCTATAATACAAGTATGTTATCCGAAAGGGTAACAGGCCTTTGTTTCAAGTGTTACTTGAAATAAAAAAGCTTTTTCATACTCATACCGGACGATACAAATCGTCCGGCCCCCCTAAGCCAATTTCTTTTTTATATATACCTACCATTCCCAATTTAAGAAAAACAGGAACGCCGTCGGACTCTCAGCCGATGGCGTTCCTGTTTTTTGTCAGTGCCAGACACCTTAGAAAAAGGGCTCTATACTGAATGTTGGGGTACGCTCAAAAACATTTTTTTCTTATATTTTCAGACTCCACTCACTGCAATCCCAGACCTTCGTTGCGAATCCCTCATAGAAATCCGGTTCATGGCAGATCAAAAGGATATTTCCTTTGTACGCCGCCAGCGCACGCTTTAACTCCTCCTTCGCCTCAACGTCCAGATGGTTCGTCGGCTCGTCGAGAAGCAGAAGGTTCGTCTCGCGGTTGATCAGCTTACACAGGCGCACTTTTGCCTGCTCGCCACCGCTGAGTACGCGCACCTGGCTCTCGATGTGCTGGGTCGTCAGACCGCATTTTGCCAGTGCGGAACGCACCTGGTACTGGGTGTAGGACGGAAATTCTTTCCAGATCTCATCGATGCAGGTCGTCGTATTGCCCGGCGCCATCTCCTGTTCGAAATAGCCGATGGAGAGATAATCGCCCAGCGTCACCTTGCCGGACACTGCTGGAATCAAACCTAAAATACTCTTTAAAAGCGTCGTCTTTCCAATTCCGTTGGCACCGACCATCGCAATCTTCTCGCCGCGCTCCATATAGAGGTTCAGCGGACGGGAGAGTGGCTCGTCGTAACCGATCACCAGATCCTCCGTCTCAAAAATACATTTTCCGGAGGCTCTCGCCTCCAGGAAGTTGAACTCTGGCTTCGGTTTTTCCTTCGCCAGTTCGATCACATCCATTTTATCCAGCTTTTTCTGGCGGGACATCGCCATATTTCGCGTGGAAACACGCGCTTTATTACGTGCCACAAAATCCTGCAGCTGCGCGATCTCCTGCTGCTGACGCTTATACGCTGCCTCGAGCTGCGCTTTCTTCGCCTCGTGCACCTCGAGAAACTTGTCGTAATCGCCCACATAGCGGTCAAGCCGCTGATTTTCCATATGATAAATGATATTTACTACGCTATTTAAGAACGGAACATCGTGTGAAATCAGGATGAACGCATTTTCATATTCTTGCAAATACCGTTTCAGCCACTCGATGTGCTGCACATCCAGATAGTTCGTCGGCTCGTCCAGCAACAAGATATCTGGCTTTTCCAGAAGCAATTTCCCGAGCAATACCTTCGTTCTCTGTCCGCCGCTCAAATCCGTTACATCGCGGTCCAGCCCGATGTCGGTCAGCCCCAGCGCACGTCCGACTTCCTCCACCTTCGCATCGATGGAATAAAAATCGTGGTTCATCAGAAGATCCTGGATCGTTCCCAGCTCTTCCATCATCACGTTCATCTCATCCTCCGATGCCTCGCCCAGATGGTCGCAGATTTCATTCATCTGCACTTCCAGCTCAAACAGGAAGGAAAATGCGCTCTTCAAAACCTCGCGGATCGTCATGCCTTTTTCCAGCACCGTGTGCTGATCCAGATAGCCGACGCGCACCCGCTTCGACCACTCTACTTTTCCCTCGTCCGGCTGCATATGCCCGGTAATAATATTCATAAACGTCGATTTACCCTCGCCGTTCGCACCGATCAGACCGATGTGCTCACCCTTTAACAGGCGGAACGAAACATCCTGAAAAATCACCCGGTCACCAAAACCGTGGCTTAAATGTTCTACATTCAGTATACTCACGTGTGTACCTCTCCTATTTTTCTTTTTATTGTAAATTGTTTGTATTTGTTGAATTGTTCTTTGTTTTTCTGCAAATTTTATCCTGGAGAACAAATCCACTTCATATAAGATTTGCTTTCTGTACGTCTGCCTGCTGTCTGTGGCAAAGCCGACTTCGATTTATTGTACACGAAGCGTGCTTTTGTGGCAAGCGGAGATTTTGGAATTATCTTTTTTCAGCCAGATGCCTTGAACTTTTCTAGATTTATATAGTAAGATAAGAAACAACTTCATTTTAGATACGTTTTTCAACCAATGAGAAAATGACTTGATTTTCTAAAGGAGGTTTTATGTATACCTATACCTGGTACCAATGGCTAGCTTTTTTCTATGTATACTGCTTTTTAGGGTGGATTTTCGAATCGACTTATGTTTCCCTGAAACAGAAACGGCTCGTCAACCGCGGATTTCTGCGGCTTCCGATGCTGCCGCTCTACGGTTCCGGCGCGGTGATGATGCTCTGGGTGTCCCTGCCGGTGCGGGACAGCCTGCCCCTCGTCTATATTTCCGGTTTTATCGCCGCCACGGCGCTTGAATATGTCACCGGCGCCGTCATGGAACGCCTATTCAAGGTCCGCTACTGGGATTACAGCAGCCAGCCGTTCCAGCTGCACGGCTATATCTGCCTGAGTTCCTCGATCGCATGGGGATTTCTGACGATCCTTATGACCGATGTCATCCATGATCCGATCGCCCGCACTGTGCTTGCGGTTCCTCCGGTTATCCTGCTCATCTGCGATTTCGTCATCAGCGTTCTTTTCACCGCCGATGCTTACGAATCCATCAAGGCAGCCCTGGCTCTGGGTCATACGCTGGAAGCTATGACGAAGCTCAAAGCCGATATCGAAGAGCTCCAGTCCAAGATCGAGCTGCTGCGTGAGGAAGCCATTGAGCGCGGCGCCCTGACCCGTGAAGAAACAGCCGAAAAACTGGCAGCCGCCCAGGCAGAAGCCGCCCGCAGACTTGCCGCCGTCCGCAGTGACGCCGAAGAACGCCTGGCAACCGCACGCGCCGAGACTGCCAGACAGCTGCAGGCGGCTGCCACCGAACACAAAGAGCGCCTGGCTGAGACCAAGGCACTCGCCGAAAAACGCCTGTCCGATGTTCGAGAAGAAACCACCTCCCGCATCGAAGCTGCCAAAGCAGGAAACGCAGAACGCATCGAAGCTGCCAAACAGCGCGTCAACGAGCGCATTGCCGAAGTCCGCACCGAAGTCGATGCCCGCATCGCCTTCGACAACCGCCTCACCCGCCTGAGCACCCGGTTAGAAGAACTCAAACACCGCCGCCAGTCCCTGCGCCCGGCTAAAAAGCTCCATGCCTTCTACCGCCGCGGGCTGCTGAGAGGAAATCCTACTGCGGTTTCGTCGAAATTTGCAGCGGCGTTGAAAGAATTAAAAGAACAAAATAACACAAAAATAGGACCTTTCGCATAAACGAATGGTCCTATTTCTTTTAGGGACTTATTTCACATCTTCTTTTTATTTTTCTACAGCAGTCCATTGACAATCGCCATCACAGACTCGCCTACCTTCTCTGATTTCGCTGCCGCGTCTTCCAGGGAGGTACCTTTCACGCCGTAGTAGAACTTGATCTTCGGCTCGGTTCCAGACGGGCGGACGCAGAGCCATGCGTTGTCTTCCAGTTCGTAGTAGAGAACATTGGAGGATGGAAGTCCGGTCGGTTTTACCTCGCCGGTTGCCAGATCCTTGACGGTATCTGCCTTGTAATCGCGGACAGCCAGCACTTTATGTCCGGCGAAATCGGACGGTGTGTGGGCACGGAAATATTCCATGATCTCCTGAATCTTTGCCAGTCCCTCAATGCCCTTTAAGCCGATGGACTTCACTTCATCTTTATAATAGCCGTATTTCTCGTACATCTCGACCATCGCATCCCACAGCGTCATGCCTTTTTCCTTGTAATAGGCAGCCGCCTCGCAGAGTGCTGCGGTCGCGGAAATGGCATCTTTATCGCGTGCGTATGTACCGATCAGACAGCCATAGCTCTCTTCCATGCCAAACAGATAGGTTCCTTTTCCTTCCTGCTCATTTTTGAGAACCTGTTTGCCGATCCACTTAAATCCGGTCAGAACCTCGATGAGCTCTGCGCCGTAATTCTTCGCAACTGCATCTACCAGATTCGTCGTAACGATGGATTTAACAACCTGTCCATCTGCCGGAATCTTGCCGCTTGCCTGTTTCTGGCTGAGCACATACTCGCAGAGCAGGGAGCCGGACATATTGCCGGTCAGCGGAATGTATTCGCCGGACTTGGTATCTTTGACATACACGCCCAGACGATCGGCATCCGGATCGGTTGCCAGAACGAGGTCTGCATTTTTCTCTTTTGCCAGAGCCAGTCCCAATTCAAATGCTTCCTTTGCCTCCGGGTTCGGATAGCTGACGGTCGGGAAATCGCCGTCTGGAAGCTCCTGCTGCGGAACCACATATACATGGGTAAATCCAAGCTCTTTCATCACACGGCGTGCCGGGATATTGCCCGTGCCGTGAAGCGGTGTATACACGATCGTGATCTGATCCTGCATGCGGTCAATCGCGCCCTGATTGACTACCTGTGCCTTGACCTGTGCAATATATTTGTCGTCGATCGCTGCACCGATGATCTCGTAGAGTCCTTTCGCCTTTGCCTCTTGTGCTCCCATCGTCTTAACAGTGGAAAGATCGGTGATCGCCATAACTTCCTCAGTCACGCCCTTGTCATGCGGCGGTGTAAACTGTGCGCCGTCCTCCCAGTAAACCTTGTAGCCGTTGTACTCCGGCGGGTTGTGGCTGGCGGTGATGTTGATGCCGGCGATGCAGCCAAGCTCGCGGACGGCAAAGGAAAGCTCCGGCGTCGGGCGCAGCGTCTCGAACCGGTACGCCTTGATGCCATTTGCCGCCAGTGTCAGCGCTGCTTCCTCGGCAAATTCCGGGGACATATGACGGGAGTCAAATGCGATCGCCACGCCTTTTGCCGCGCCGCCCTGCTTGATGATGTAGTTTGCCAGTCCCTGGGTCGCACGGCGGACGGTGTAGATATTCATCCGGTTAATACCTGCACCGATGATGCCGCGCAGTCCTGCCGTACCAAACTCCAAATCCATATAGAAACGCTCTTTAATCTCATTTTCATCGCCCTCAATGGCGCGCAATTCCTCTTTCGTTGCCTCGTCAAAGTATGGATTTTCCAGCCATTCTTTGTAAATCGTCATGTAATCCTTCATGATTCACTTACCCCCTGCTTTCTTCTAGGATGACTTTCTTTTTCTCCATTATAGTATAATTATTCTGAAAAATAAAGAGAATTTCGGTTACTATTCTTTGTCTTTATTTTTTCTCTTTTCAAAGTTTCTCCATGATGTATCGAATACGCTTAACCAAAGAATTTATATGCATATGTAAATCAACATTTCTTATCGGATTGCCTCAAGAAAGAGGTTCCGTGCTGTCTGCTGTTCTTCCAGCTTCTGCAGTTTTTCAATGCTGCGGACTGGAATCCACGCCTTGCCTGCATTATAATAAAAATTTAACTGTTTCCAGTATTTTTCCGGATATAAAAACAGGTAATAGAGGTATGTCCGCTCCTGTGCATTCAACGGCAGAATACGATCATACGTCTCCAGCAGCCGCATCCCCAGACGCAAATCCCAGCCATGCTTTTCCAATATTTTGCGCGTAAAATGATACAGGTCTTCGACCTGGACACCCCGGTGCATCCGGTTAAATTCAATCACCGCCATCTCATTTTCTTCTACCAATAAAATATGATGCTGGTTCAGATCCCCGTGACACAAATAGTTTTCCGGCTCGCCGTCCTGCTCGATCTGCGCTTTCAGCCCGCCTGCTGCTTCCTGCGCCTGCTCATAAAAGATGGCAAAGCTTCCGCTGACTGCCCTCTCAAAATCCGATTTACGCCGTTTTTTCCGGATATAATTCCGCGTACGGACAAGTTCCCGGTTGTGGCGCTCCATCTCCGCCACCGCCGGACGCGTGAGAATTGATCCCAGATTCCACGACTCATCGATCGCAATGCCGCGCAGTGTCCGGTGCAGCTTCGCGATCTGCCCGACCGCCCGGACTACCTCCGCCTCGCTCTGCACACTGCACTCGCGCCCGGAAAACCATTTCTTCACAACACACCGCGTTCCATCCTCCGCCACCGACAAAAGCTCGCCCTCCCGGTTCCGCATATACTGATCGGTCCGGCATGTTTTCTGATTTTGCAGAACATTCATGATTTGTTCTTCAAATTCAAGACGTTTGACGGTCCCCTTATATTCCCGGAGGAGTTTTAACCCCTGACTCGTCTCGCAGATCCACGCGCCTCTTCCACGGCGCTTCGACTGCACTTCCAGTTCATACTGTTCCAACACCTCGGTTGTTCTCTCGTTCACAACTTCCCCCTCCTGCCTCTATCCGGCTGCCCGCCTTTCCATTTCCCAAAAGAATGTGGACAGCACATTTTCACGCCGGGCCACAGCTGCTGACAGCTATGTTAATTGCAACATTCACACGATTATGCAAATATGCACATCAGACACCCAGCCTGCTACTCCTAACCTATGAGAGGGGGCTTACAAATATGCTTATGCATAAATATCGCAGATTTGAAACACAGTGCACAAACTATAACACACAATCGCCAATGTGGAGTGATTACGAAATTCTGTTCATTGCCATCATTTTGACGGTATGTTACAATGATTCACGTTGGGATAAAAAAGCGGTCTGGCTATTTGTCCCAACAATCAGGCAAAAAATCAAATAATATATTTTACTGTAAATGAAAAGGAGGTCTCTCGTTGTCCATACAATCCGCTCATCGTTCCAATGATGAAAATACGCGCCCGCATTCAGGCGCAGCATCATCCCGTGAAGCTGATCTCGGCAGTGCGCCGATCGGGTCACTTCTTTTTAAACTGGCGCTCCCGGCAATTGCCGCACAGATCATCAACGTTCTCTATAACATGGTTGACCGCATGTACATCGGCCATATCCCGGACATCGGTCCCAGCGCCCTGACCGGCGTCGGCGTCACAATGCCGATTATCATGTGCATTTCCGCTTTTGCCGCGCTCGCCGCCATGGGCGGTGCCCCGCAGGCGTCGATCCTGATGGGAAAAGGCGACAAGGATTCCGCTGAAAAGGTACTCGGCAACTGTACCTTCATGCTGACCGTCATTTCGCTCGTCCTGACCGCCCTGTTTCTTGGCTTTGGGCGCCCGATCCTCCTGATGTTCGGCGCCAGTGAGAAGACGATTCTCTACGCCTGGAACTACATGAAAATCTACGTCTGCGGCACTTTCTTCGTCCAGATGGCGCTCGGACTCAATGCCTTTATCAACGCACAGGGTTATGCCAAAACCGGCATGATTACCGTTGCCATCGGCGCTCTCTGCAACATCATCCTCGATCCGATCTTTATCTTCGGACTGCATCTGGATGTGCGCGGCGCAGCACTTGCAACCATCCTTTCACAGGGTATTTCCTGTATCTGGATTCTGCGTTTTCTGACCGGAACGCATAGTACCCTGCGGATACGGCTCCGCAACCTGCGCCCGCAGAAGAAATTTATCCTGCCATGCCTGGCGCTCGGACTGGCGCCGTTTATCATGCAGTTTACAGAAAGTGCACTGTCCATCAGCTTTAACACCAGCCTGTTGAAATATGGCGGCGATACCGCGGTCGGCGCGATGACGATTCTTTCCAGCGTCATGCAGTTTTCCATGCTGCCGCTGCAGGGGCTCTCACAGGGCGCGCAGCCGATCATCAGCTTTAACTATGGAGCAAAAAATATCGACCGTGTGAAAAAAGCGTTTCACCTGCTTCTGCGCTCGGCAGCCTGCTATTCCACCTTGCTCTGGCTCTTATGTATGCTGGTTCCACAGATTTTTATTTCCATCTTTACCAGCGACGCAGATCTTGCCAGCTATACCATCTGGGCGCTCCGGATCTATATGGCAGCTTCCCTGCTCTTTGCCGTCCAGCTCGCCTGCCAGCAGACTTTTATTGCCCTTGGAAATGCGAAAACATCCGTCTTTCTGGCATTGCTCCGGAAAGTGCTGCTTTTGATTCCGCTGATCTTTATCCTGCCGCATTTCGTTTCAAATCCGGTATTCGGCGTGTTCGTGGCAGAACCGGTGGCAGATACGATTGCGGTGGCGACGACGGCAGCGCTGTTTTTCAGAGAGTATAAGAAATTGGGATAACTCTTTTAATCATCCTCTGATTGAAAATATTGTTGTTAAAAAAGCAAAAGGAAAAGAGACAAAATCGTTTGTCCGGCTTGTCCTGCCGGTTCCAAACGATTTTGCCTCTTTTCTCTTTTTATTTATTAATCTTCTTATGCTTTACTGGTTTTGGCATTCTGCGATTGTTTCAACACTTCCACCTCAGCCAGAAGCCGCTCTTTCTCATTCCAAGCCGGATTCTCCAGCACCTTTTCAAAGAGAAGATGCAGCGTTTTTCCAAGCGCCGGTCCCGGCTGGATGCCTGCCTGAATCAGGTCTTTTCCGGTTACCGCCAGAGTTTTAAGACGGATACAGTCACCGCGCTCCCGGATCTGCCTTGCAAGTGAGCGAACCATTTCCACCGCATCCATGCGCTCCGGCATCAGAACCTCCTGAAGGAGAAGCAGACAGTCAAAGACCGTATCTTCCATCGCACTCATCGCGTGGCGGACAGCGCTTTCCTCCGGTTCCATCTGCGTGAATGCAAAACGGCTCAGAATCTTCGCCTTATCGATCGTGTCGTTGTCCATCTTAAGTTCTCTCAGAACCCGGACACAAGTTCCCTCGCCCGCCGGGGCAAGAAAATACGACCAGCGCAAGGCTTTTTCTGCTGGCAAATGTGCAGCAGCAGCAGAAATTTCCCCCGCCATGTCTGTCTCACATTCATGTTTCACGAACATGGGCCCCTGCTGCGCTACCGTTTCCGTTTTGATCGCATCCTTGTCAGCAGCTGGCACATCCTTCGAACATACCTTCTCTTCCAAACTTTGCTTTGCACAGCTTTTCTGCTTTTTCCACGCCGCAAATACCTCCGGAAATGTCTTTGAAATGTACGGTGCCAGTCCTGCCGCCTCCGTTTTCCAGATAAATTCCGGGCGGTCGGACAGGAGTGTTTTTGTCAACTCCACCTGCACCCGTTCCTTGCTCACATGGACGAGGGAGGGCGCCAGCTCACAGAGCGCCTGCCAGGTCTTTTTCTCTATCGAAAATCCCAGCTGGGCCGAAAAGCGGACGGCACGCAGGATCCGGAGCGCATCTTCCGTAAACCGTTCTCCCGCATCCCCGACGCAGCGGATCCGGCGCGCTGCCAGATCCTCCGCCCCGCCGAAAATATCGACAATTCCCGTTTCGTGGCTGTATGCCATCGCATTGATCGTGAAATCACGCCGTCTCAAGTCCTCACGCAGTTCGGCAGTAAATACGACTTCCTTCGGGTGGCGTCCATCCTCATATTCACCGTCAATCCGGTAGGTGGTTATTTCATATCCGATATGATCACGCATGACCGTGACCGTACCGTGCTGAAGCCCGGTGTCGATCGTGTGACCGAACACCTGCTTCACCTCCTCCGGGTGCGCCGAGGTCGTGATATCCCAGTCACCGGGAATCCGCCCCAGGATCGCATCGCGGACACAGCCGCCGACTGCAAATGCCTCGTAACCATGTTCTCGCAGCTTTCCCAGGATTTCCTCGACCTGAACCGGCATTTCTATCCGTTTTGGAATCATATTAATATGCCTTACCCCAGTAAACCATCTTCGTTGCCGGCTTGCCGCAGCATACGCAGGTGTCAGCCAGATGTTCCTGATTGAACGGGATGCAGCGGGAGGTTACGCCGACTACTTCTTTCAGTTTATCCTCGCACTCCTGATTGCCACACCACATTGCCTTGATGAAGCCTGGCTTATTTTCTGCGATCTCCTTCATCTCATCCAGTGTTGTCGCTACATAAGTATGGGAATCTCTGTGTGCTTTTGCACGCTCAAACATATCGTGGTGAATCGTCTCCAGAAGCTCGCCAACCTTTGCTGCGATCTCATCCAGAGATACCGTAATCTTCTCATGCGTATCACGGCGAACCAGAACTGCCTGATTTTCAGCAATATCTCTCGGTCCGATCTCGACACGTACCGGAATACCGCGCATATCGGACTCGCTGAACTTCCATCCCGGAGATTTGTCAGAATCATCCACTTTGACACGGAAGTTGGACAGAACCTCTTTTACCTCAAATGCCTTGTCCAGAACACCCTCTTTTGCCTGCTGAATCGGAACGATCATAACCTGGGTCGGAGCTACCTTCGGCGGCAGAACCAGACCATTATTGTCACCATGAACCATGATGATCGCGCCTACCATACGGGTTGTCATACCCCAGGAAGTCTGATGAACGTATTTTAATTTATTATCCTTATCCAGATACTGGATGTTAAATGCCTTTGCAAATCCATCACCGAAGTTGTGGCTGGTGCCGGACTGCAGTGCCTTGCCATCGTGCATCAGGGACTCGATCGTGTAGGTTGCCTCTGCACCGGCAAATTTCTCCTTGTCGGTCTTGCGTCCGCGGATAACCGGAATTGCCAGGAAGTCCTCGCACAGATCCGCGTATACATTTAACATCATCTCGGTACGCTCCTGTGCTTCCTCAGCGGTTGCATGAGCGGTATGACCTTCCTGCCATAAGAACTCTCTGGAACGCAGGAACGGACGGGTGGTCTTTTCCCAACGTACAACCGAAGCCCACTGGTTGTAGTTTCTCGGCAGATCGCGGTAAGAATGTACGTCATGTGCATAAAAATCGCAGAACAGAGTCTCGGAAGTCGGACGTACACACATTCTCTCCTGTAACGGCTCTAAACCGCCCTGTGTCACCCACGCTACTTCCGGTGCGAAACCTTCTACGTGATCTTTCTCTTTTTCCAGAAGACTTTCCGGAATAAACATAGGCAGATATACGTTCTCTACGCCGGTTGCCTTAAAGCGCTTGTCCAGTTCATTGCGGATATTCTCCCAGATCGCATATCCGGCCGGTTTGATAATCATACAGCCCTTTACACTGGAGTAATCAGAAAGCTCTGCTTTCTTTACGATATCCGTATACCACTGGGCGAAATCTTCATCCATCGATGTGATGGCTTCTACCATTTTCTTTTCCTTTGCCATGTCATTTCTCCTTGTTAAAAACATTTTATTGAAATCCGGCTTGCCGGATTTTGGCGCCGAGGCGCGGCTGCCATCACAGCCATATTCCTCTGCGCTGAATGTAACAAAAGCCATCCGATCCCTGCTGATCGCTGCGATCAAAGGGACCGAATGGCTTAACTTCGGCGGTACCACCCTGCTTAACCAGAATCTCATTTACTCTGGTTCACTTACCTTCCGTTAACGCCGGAAATACGTTGCATTTTCATGCACAGCTCCAGGGTCGGTTCAACTTTCAGGGACACAAAAGCCTCGCACCATACAGCTTTCTCTCTGAACGTGTGTCAAAGTTTACTATTTCCTCTCTTCGCCTGTTTTGCTTCTTATTGTTTGATGTTCTAAAATCAAACGCCGGATTTCTTTTACGGCATCCATCCACGGAATTAGCCGTGCAAATCCTGACAGTATTATGATTTTACGCCAATCGGGCGGGTTTGTCAAGGCTGGAACGTGCCCTTATATTGCTTGCGAACCAGAACACAAATCACCCATCATGCACACCTGAATCGACTTTCCCAATACTCTTTCTTTTTACTCGGTCGTCACTGACTCGGTTGCATCCGAGTAAAAAATCAACGTATATACCCCAAATCGCATCTTCCCTATTTTGACAAAATATCCTCCCGATACATCTCCGCCAGCGACCGCAGGATCTTCGCCGTCATCCCCCAGATGATTCCTTCCTCACGCCGGTAAAAGTAAACGTCGTAATGCCCGCGCCGCCAGTGATAATCGCGACCGCCTGGTACATCTTCAAATGGGAATGTCTCTTCCGGCACAGTCACAAGCTCCGTCTCGTAGCGCTCTGGTTCATGTTCCGCGAACCAGCGGAGCGGAACGGAAAAGGTGTGATCGACCTCCGCCTCGGAATATGACCAGCGGTAGCCCTGTAGCGCCCCTAAAAATGGAGAAATCTCCATCGCTCCAGGCGCTTCCAGCACATCTAGCGGCGCGATGACGCGGATCTGGCAGCGGTTTATCAAGAGTTCCTCCATCGTCTCACGGACCGCCGCCTGCTTCGGCGTCTCCCCCCGCTCAACGGCACCACCCGGAAAACAGATCTCGCCCGGCTGCGTTTTTAAGCTGCCCGCGCGCACCTCAAACACCACGTGGTACTCCCCGCCTTTCTGAATCAGCGGCACCAGCACCGCCGCCCGGCGGATTTTCTCTTTCTCCAGCCGCCCAGCTCTCCGGCTGCCCCAGATGCGACTCATCTGCGCCAGCTCGCCGCCCTGAGTCCCTTCTAAGAATGCCTCGACACACTGGTTAAATGCGTCGGGCTTTTCTGCCGCAATAAAATGAGTTCCCTCTAAAATCCGAAGTCTCGCATTTGGCAACGAACGCGCAATCCGGCGTGTGTGGCGTTCGCGGATCATGTCATCACTGCCCGCTATCACAAGGACGGGCATTTTCAGACGGCGGAGAAGTTCAGGGCGGATCCAGGGTTCATACAGCATTAAAGATAGAAGCTCTTTTTTGTGTATATTGGCATCCCAATCGTTTTCCCTTTTTCCATGAATTTTTTCTTTCTGACAGCTTCTTCTCTGTTGTTTATTCCGTCCTTCCTGTCCATTCTTTTTTTCGTTTTCTTTTGAAAACTGCTTTTCTGTCCGCATTTTCCCTGCTGCCATCTGCATTTTTTCTCTTACCTGCCCGATGCCGCTCTTCTGCAGCCAGAGTTTCCCCTCAACGCCCAGGTACTCCTGCGCCACATCCGCCAGCACGGACAGCCTCATGCCAAACGGATTCAGATTCGCTCCATTTAAAATCAGCCGATCCACATATCCCGGATATTTCAAGGCAAAAATCAGCGCAATGTTGCCGCCATCACTGAATCCCAGAAAAATGATGCGCCTGAGTCCCCGGCGGTCGAGAAATTCTTTCAGATCTTCGGCAAAACGTTCCAGTGTAAATGCCCCCTGGCCGCGCGGCGATCTGCCATGTCCGCGTGTGTCCACTGCAATCACATGGTATTTTGACTCGAAAAAGGACATCTGGTTTACAAAATAGGAGCTGTCCTCTCCATTTCCATGAAGCAGCACCATCGGCTGTCCGGTTCCTGACTCTTTTGTATATAAATTCACGTTTGTTCCTCCATATTAAATGATATACAAACTTATTTCAGCTTAACATCCAACTACCCTCCAGCAACTCTTTCTCTGCTGTTTTTCTGGAACTTTTTTTGCATTTTTAATTCCGTATCTATTATTATATACGATCCTCTTGTCTCCCGACAATTCTAAAAAATCCTTTCATCTCCTTAAATTCCCACATTTAAAAACAATTTCAGGTTGTCCATCCACCAATACTCCACTTTTTTCCTCTTCCCCCCTCTAAAAATACCTACCTATAAACAACCGTCCCTTCGTCCTCATCCCCATATTCCTCCACAAAATCCTTAATAATCAACAGCCCAATCGGCCCCAGCAAAAAACCGAACAGACCAAACAGCTGTAAGCCCACATAGATGGCCGCCAGCGTCTCCAGCGGCGACAGTCCCATTTTCTTTCCCATCAGATGCGCCTCCGTGAACTCTCGCAGGAAATAGCAAAGCAGATACAGTCCGAAGAGAATCAGTGCGTGTCCCCACTCCCGCTTAAATAATAGAAGGATACTCCACGGCACCAGCGCCGTCCCCGTGCCGAAGATCGGCAGGGCATCCAGAACACCGATTCCGATTCCGCCCAGAATATAATATGGATTTCCAATCAGCAGCAGTCCTAGCATCGAGAGCGAAGATGTCATCAGGAAAATAACTGACTGTGTTTTCAGCCACGCGCTTCCCGTCACCGCAAGCCGCCTGCCGAGCAGAAAAAATTCGCGGTGAAACATCGAGTCAAACCGCCTCCGGCGCAGCTCATCCATTTCCTGTAAGCTCAAAATCGAGGCAATGAAAAATAAAACAACCACAACAACCGCGCGCACGATCCTCGCCGCAGCCGGAACCGATTTTTGAAGGAGCTGCGGCAGCAGGATTTCCTTGACCTGTCCGCCGCCCTGCAAGCCTGTCCCGCGAAAGAGCTGTCCCAGTCTTCCCGCCGGTAAATGAAGAAACCGTTCTGCCGACTGTTCAAATTGCCCTCCCAGCAGTGACAGTTCCTCCATCCGTCCGGGAAGCTCTTCTAAAAAGCGTTCCAGCTCCTCCATGAAACGCCGTCCCCCTGCTGCCAGCAAAACAAACAGCAGTATACACAGCAAAATCAACTCCACGCCCCCGATCACACCAATAGGAATGCCGATGGTGCGCCCGCGGAAGGAGATTCGCAGCCTTTTTTCAAGAAATGCCGCAGACGGGCGGAGAAAGAGTGCCATCAGGTAAGCCGCCAGAAACGGGAACACAAGTGGCAGCAGATACCGGAAACTTAAGTACACGCCCGCCGTGACTGCTGCTGTGAGAAATGCTTTTTTCTGTTTTCTGCTGAATGCCATCTTCGTAATTCCCACCTTCCCAATTTTTCTTTCTTCCATACACGGTTATGTTTCCATTTTGCCGCATCCATTCAAACCATCTTATCCGTCCAAATAAACATCATTTCACTAAACGAAAAACCACAGGAAACCGGCGTCAGCTCTCGCTTCTTCCGGCTCCTGCGGTCTCTTTTGTAAGCCCTCTTTAGTCGCTCCGGGGCTTACCCATGGACTCCGCCCATTTATGATTCGTACTTCCTTTGTACACGCTTTAGTATGAGCGGGTTGGAGGAAAATATACATAATTTTGTGCGTATGAAAATCAAACAAATCTGCCAAGCCAGAGCACTCATGTTTTTCCGTCCTCTCCCACCAATGACAACTTGAAATTTGCGCATTACCCACACGCCTCCACTCTATTTTTAGATTATTTCTTTAAATTCTTACAGTTTTTTTACTTTTCATTCTTTGTTCTTGCATATCCTTATACAATATGTTAGTATTTGCGTACAAAACACATCATTATTTTTTATAGTAATTGTTCCAATTTCGACCATATAGACAGTAACTCAAAAAATAAATATTTTCATCATAGGCGCCCCCAAATTTAGCATTTTTAAATCAAAGGAGGTATCTACCATGACATATAGACGAAATTTCTTTTCATATTTTAATTTCTTAGGGATATCGTTTTGCATCTTTATTGCATGGGCTTCTTATTTCGGCTATAAGAGCTTAGTAATAAATGGGCTTTTGGCATTCTTTGTATTCTGTGTATTAAAATGTGTCATGTTTGCAAAATTTAAAAATGATATACTGGAAAACGATACTCCCTTCCTATTTAAACTTTCTAATCATGTGTTCGGAATCATGTTCATTATCATGGACCTCTTTATTTTTTATATAAGTCGTTGATTTCCGAACAGGGAGAATCTCATTGCGACAGATGCCACCAGATGCAGAAATCAGGTGCCATCCCAAATAAACATACATCAAAAGGAGAATCTAGTATGAAACTTGCAGTCACCTATGAAAATGGACAAATTTTTCAGCATTTTGGTCACACCGAACAGTTTAAGATCTATGAAGTGGCTGACGGAAAAATCGTCAGCGAAGAAGTGGTCGATACGAACGGCAGCGGTCACGGCGCTTTAGCTGGTTTTCTGATGCAGCACGGGGTCGAGGCGCTGATCTGCGGCGGCATCGGCGGCGGAGCGCAGGCAGCTCTGGCCGAGGTCGGCATCAAGCTCTACGGCGGCGTCAGCGGTGAGGCGGATGCGGCGGTCCATGCGCTGTTAGCCGAAAACCTCGGATTCAATCCAGATGTTCAGTGTAGTCACCATAACCAGAAACACGGGGATGGCGGTCACACCTGCGGCAGCCACGGCTGCGGAAACCATGGCTGTCACTGATAAAAATTTTCGCTTCTAAATTTTACTCACAAATAACTTCGCTTACAGAGTGAACTGCGGTTCTGTGGAAAATTCCATCCGTTCTCCTGTCACCGGGTGAAGGAACGACAAGCGAACCGCACACAGCGCCAGCGGCTCGCGGCGGGCACGTCCCACGGAGGCAGCCGCTGGTGCACCATACTTGGTATCTCCCACCAGCGGCGTTCCATGCGCAGCAAACTGCACGCGGATCTGATGATGACGCCCGGTGTGGAGATGGATTTCCACCAGAGAGCGCACTGCTCCATCTCCCTGTTCTTTTTCTTCTAATATCTGATATTCCAATTCCGCCCGCTTCGCACCGGCAGCCGACTTATCCACAATCCGGCTGGTATTCGTTTTCCCGTCTTTCAACAGATAATCCACGTACTTACCCACATTATCCACAGGTTTTCCACATACCACAGCCTGATAGATTTTCTCCAGTTTTCCGTCCTGTACCTGACGGCTCAAGTGCGCTGCCGCCTTCTGGTTCTTGGCATACACCATCACGCCGCGCACCGGCTTGTCCAGCCGGTGGATAACTCCAACATACGGCTCCACCGTGACTGTGGATGCTTTTGGGGATAAACCGGTGGATAACTTTTTCGCTTCCTGCGCCTTCCGGTGGAGATAATTTTTGATCTCGCTGACCATATCCGGCTCCAGACGTCTCGATGTCTGCGACTCTATTCCGGCTGGTTTGACCACAACCAATACATCCTTATCTTCATATAAAACATCTAACATAACTGATTTCCTCTCTACTTCATCCATGGATTCCCGAGATTTTAACTTCTCAAATCATCCATGATTCATTTTTTCTTCCACTTCTAACTTTAAAATTTTCATATGCAAACCATCGCATATATTTATTGCTAACGCACACGAAACGTGAAAATCTTTCGTTAAGTCCTCATATTATTTCGTGATTTCATCACTCAATCACTTCGCCGTTCGCCAAAAGTGAGCAAGCTCCCTATGGCTTTCTTCCGCCCATTATAACATATCTCTTTCCCCTCTTGCATATTTTTCAAAAAAGATGTATAGTATATAAAAACATTCGATATAGTTTTAAATACTACATATCACATTTATAATTACCTTATCAATTTTACAGCAAAGGAGGTTATTCTATGATTTCCAATCAAACACATACATCTAACACAACGGAACTCGCTGAAACAAAGCAGCATAAATTCCACGTAAAGGATCCCGGAAGCGCGCTGACGCATTTTATTGCGATGATCGGCGCGGCGATCGCGGCGGTTCCGCTGCTTCACAAGGCAGCTGAGGAGGCAGATTCGCGCCATCTTGCGGCGCTGGCTGTGTTTATCATTAGCATGATTCTGCTCTACGCTGCCAGCACGACCTACCATACCTTTAATATTTCCGAGCACGTTAATAAAATTCTGCGGAAGATCGACCACATGATGATTTTCATCCTGATTGCCGGAACTTACACACCGGTTTGCCTGATCGTCCTTGGAAATAACGCCGGTTACCGGCTTCTGGCGCTCGTCTGGGGTATCGCGATCGCTGGGATTCTCGTCAACGCGCTCTGGATCAACTGCCCGAAGTGGTTTTCTTCGCTGGTTTACATCGCGATGGGCTGGATCTGTGTGCTGGCCTTCCGGCAGATCGTGCTGGCACTTCCGAAAAGCGCCTTTCTCTGGCTGCTGACCGGCGGGCTTATCTACACGGCGGGCGGCATTATCTACGCACTGAAACTGCCGATTTTCAATGCAAAGCATAAAAATTTCGGTTCGCATGAGATTTTCCATCTGTTTGTCATGGGCGGAAGCCTGTGCCATTATGTGATGATGTACGCATTTGTAGCATAAGGGTGAAATACCCATTTCGTCTGACAGGCATTATGCCTCATACGTACACGAAATGCATACATTCAATTTTTTATGTCACATTCATTCTCCTTTCAAAAAAGGAACCGTCCTGATGCCAGCTGATAGACTGACCCAGGCGGTTCCTTTTCAATTCATTAAAAGCGTTTAAAAATTTTCTACGAAACTATTTTCTATGTTTTTACGTGCTTTCTCATGCTACTCCTTTATCAAAGTCTCTTTTGATTTCCTTGTAATAAAGCACGATTCCCGTGACACCGACCAGCACTTCCGAGATCGGAAATGCAAACCAGGTAAAGCGTAAGTCAATCAGCGACAGCAGCCAGAAAATCGGAATCAGGCAGCAGATCTGGCGCATCACGGACAAAAAGAGGCTGATCTTTCCATTTCCGATCGCCTGGAAGAAGACCGGGGTCATCAGTGAAAATACCGCCGGAATAAAACTTGCCCCGATGATAGGGAATGCATTTTTTCCGATCGCGATGACCTCGCTGCTCTTTGAAAAAACCTGGAGCAGCTGCACTGGAAAGAAAACGAAGCAGATCACACCGACCAGCATAAACACACAGGAAAATCCATAGCTGTCCCGCATAATTTCCCGGCATCTCGCATAGCTCTTGGTTGCATAGTTAAAGCTGAGCACCGGAACGATACACGTCTGCAAGCCCATCAGCGGGATAAAGAAAAACGTCTGCATTTTATAATAAAGCCCCAGCACCGTCACTGCCGAATCTGAAAATCCGGCAAGAATCGCATTTAAGATCACGATATAAACTGTAAATAATGCCTGCATAATAATCGACGCGTAGCCAAACCAGTAGATCTGCTTGATATAGAGCGGCATTTTTGTGCGCTCTGGCAATCTGCCAACCCCGCCAAACGATGTGATGACCGCAGCTGCCACCTGTCCGCAGACAGTCGCATAGGCAGCACCCGCGACTCCCAGCTCCGGCACCGGACCGAGTCCGAAAATCAGGATCGGGTCAAGCATGATATTCGTCAGCGCCCCCACGGTCTGGGCGACCATCGGACGGTGCATATTGCCCCGCGACTGATGGACCTTCGTCCAGTTTCCTTCCAGAAATGCCCCGATGCTGCCGATACAGACGATCTGTCCGTAGATAACAGCACTCTCGATCGCTTCCGGGGTATTCGCACTTGTCAGAACATACGGACGCATACAGAAGATCGAGAAAATGGCAAATATAAACCAGGTTCCAAGCGCCAGAAGCGTGCCTGTTCCCGCTGTTTCTTCCGCCTGTCCCGGCATTTTCTGTGCATACAGGCGCGCCATGTAGGTATTCACGCCCACACCGGTTCCCACCGCCAGCGCAATGATGATGAGCTGCAACGGATAAATGACCGAAAGCGCCGTCAGCGCCGATTCGGAATATTTTCCCACAAAAAAACTGTCTACAATGTTATACATCGCCTGAATCAGCTGCGCCAGCATAACCGGAGGTGCGATTTGCAGCAATATCTTCGGAATTTTCTCCGTCCGGAAAAATTCTGTATCCGTTCCCGCCTTACTCTTCATCGTCCGTCTCCTCCAGTGCCTCTTCCAGAATCTGGTCATACTCCATAAACAGTTCCGTCATTCTGCGGATCTTGTCCTCTCCCAGACGTTTCGCCGCCCGCTCTTCCATCCGGCTTAACGAATATAATAATTTTTCCGAATACCGTTCGCCCTCCGGCGTCAAAACAAGCGCCTTTTCCTTCCCGGTGCTCTTTTCCGGATCCGTTACAAGAATCCCGTCCTTTTTCATCTCTGAAATCACATGGTTCACCGTCTGCCGCGGAAGCAGATACGAATCACAGATCTGCTTTTGCGTACAGAATCCGAATTCGCGGATGGTGTAAAGCACCAGCATCCGGTTATAGCTCACATTGTTATTCTTTGCCCACATCGAGTATACACCACGGCAGCGGATGATCGCCTGGTTGACCTGATCGTAAAGTTTTTGTATTTTATATTCCATAACCTTCCCCATTCAATCCCATTTGGGACTGAAAGAAGTATACGACAGGATTTTGAAATTGTCAATCTTTACTCGCTCCGCGATATCAAACCGATATGTTACAATGTACGAATAGTGATTTCCATGGTTTATCAACTAATAGGCACGCACAATCATCATCTTCCAGGAGCGGTCCTGGCATTTGTATTCCATCTAGATTTCAGTAAATAACATCCCCGCCTGCCTGTGAAACTTAGCAATCTTTGAAATAAGAAAAATATTCTGATGAAAATATCCTATATCGTTATTATCAAATTTGTTTCCACAGAAACAGTAACGTCAATGAAAATTGATATCACATTAAAAATTACGCCCTAAATGACTAAAGCGCCGTTCCTTTCTTCGGCGCAAAAAAACGACTCATATCGGTATGTTCCAGCGTAAGCAGTTCCACTTTCTTATCAATTCCACCCGCATACCCGGTCAGGCTTCCATTCGTTCCTACTACGCGGTGACATGGAATGATGATGGAGACCTGATTATGCCCCACTGCACCGCCTACCGCCTGCGCGGACATATGGGACGCATTCTGCATCTTCGCCAGCTTTTTTGCAATCTCCCCATAGGTAGTCGTCTGTCCATACGGAATTTGCAATAAAATCTGCCACACCGCCTGTCGAAATGCGGAGCCAGTCGGATGCAGCGGCGGAATAAAGTCCGGTTCTTTGCCAGAAAAATAAATATCCAGCCATCTCTTTGCCTCGGTTAAAATCGGGGATTCCTGTGAAATAGCTCCGTCTGGAAGTGTATTTGCAAAATACTTCTGCCCCTCAAACCACAGACCCGTGAGTCCGATCGCGTCTGCCGCCAGCAGAATATCGCCTAACTTTGATTTATATGTATATGTATATACTGTTTTATCCTTCACCGCGGACTCCTCCCAGGGTTATCGACTGCTTTTTTACATCCAATCGCTTTCTGCTTCCTCCAGCTTCTTCACAAGTGTATCTTTAAGAACCGTAAAAGCCAGCATAAAGCTATCGCGTATCAGCAGAATCAACTCGTCTATTTCATCCTCATTATATATATAACAGAGGTATTGCGTTTTTTTAACATGAGTAACCATATCTCAGCATCATTGATAAATCCGATCTTATAACCAAGCTGGAAGTTGTTTATTTCTTCTTTTTCGGTTTTGGGGCTGGCAGTTCATCATACATTGCATGAAACAAGCCTGTCAAAAATTCCTTATTATCAACTTCATCTACCAACAACATCTCTTTTGCTCCCTCATAGGGTAATTCATACGGAGCTGTCGGCATATAACTAATTGCTGATTTTACTGGTTTAACAAGTAATCTATCATCATAGATACCGCCTACAATCTTGCCACGATAATAAATAATAAATTCTCCCATCATAGCTCGATAAGTAATTTCTTCTAACTCAGATAGCTGCCCTAAAATAAACTCTAAGTATTCCTTGCTTGATGCCATATTTCCACCTCAAATTCATATTTCTCAGTTTCAAAAACTGAAAGTTTGTGGATTCTACTAATTTTTTCTCTTTCTACACATTGGACACCAGCATCTACTTACCAAATGATCCGCACGGCTCTTCCATTTATGTCCACACGTAACACAAAGTGCATCCACATCATCTTTTGCTCCAATATAGTTCATTGCAACAATAGTGCGATTGCTCTTTTGTAATATCTTCTCATAATAGTTATCAGCACGGTGTTTCATTTGCTCCTCTTTAGATATCGTAGTTCGTGTTCTGCCCTTAATTTTGGGGTTACATTTAGGGCAGTCTGGAATCCTCTTCTCTAATGCAGCATACCCAATAAACCATTCATATCCACAATTTTTGCACTGTAATCTAATTGGCGAGCTGATATTCGTAAACGACACTAAAGATATATCCGAAGATGACAAATATTTCTGAATCTCAGTTATTTTTCTCGCCCTTTTTTCTTCCCGTTTTCCTCGAGTCCAATTCGATGAACTCGGTGTTCCAACACGAGCATCAACAAAAGAGAGATGAAAAATTATTTTTTTTAACAAATCAGTATTCCAGTCTTTCACCCACTCCATTTTTAAATGATAGATAGCTCTTCCTTTAGCTTCGTAAAAAAACTGCTCTTTATACGCCAGTGCATCAGCATTATTTGTTTTTATTTCTAGTATTGTTTTATCAGTAGAAAGATCACACAACGCAAGAATATTATTTTCATAATCAACAACAAGTTCCTGAGACAATATTCGTTCATTCTTAAAAATTTCGTATTTAATAAAATCGACTAGCGGACGAATTCGTTCTTTAAGATTTTTTGCAGTGGAATTTATACGTTTTTCCATTTGTTTGTCTTCTTTATGAAGTGCAGTAACGGTTCCATCTGGATTAAAAGACATCGGAACCATTGTTACTCCATTAGGAATTTTTCCAATGAAATCCAATTTTAGCTTATTTTCCAACAAAAAACGTCTCGAATTTTGCACATCTACATCCAACATTGAATTTATCAGATGTTCAATCGTCATTCCAGTAAAATTAGTTGGAAACTTTTCAATTCCCTTAGAATCGATTTCAAATGCTTTAACGAGAGTACTTTGACATTCAATATATGGTCTTTCACTGAGTACGCAGCTCAAATTTGGATGAGAAGACAATAGACTAGCAGGAATGATATAATCCTCATTAAGTCTAAATACATTATCTTCACCGCTCCCCTCTGTTACTAGATAAAAGTAACCATCCATTTTTTCAAATAGCTTCCATTCAAGCTTACAATCATTGGAACCACTATGAACAGTCTTAACACCATCAACCTTGAATATTGAACACAAATTATCCTTGGTAATATTTCCATGTGAAAACTTTGAAGAAATTATATTTTTCTTAAAATTATAAAAATTCAATTTTTCAAATCCAAAAATCCGATGTCTTTTCATATATGCTGAAAGAAATAATGCATCAAAATTCCTACCTGCATAAATCAGTATTATTCTCTTTTCCAATTCAAACTCTTCTACTAAATGGTCAAACTCAAGTTGAGTAAGTGCAGTCGCACCAACTAAATTCTCTTCAGTAACACCATTTATATGAGTTGTAACAATCTTACGATTCAGTTCCAACGGTAAAAACTTGCTATATTCTTTACCATCATCGGGTTTATAAAACGAAATAGAAAGCAAGTCATCCTGTTTTGATTTTAATCCGTTTGTTTCAACATCAAACACTACATATTCTGATGGATTCGTGCTCATTCTTTTCATAATTTATCACCTTTCAAAGATGTAAAAATTACCTTGTGCTATATACTAAATAGAGGTTATTCTTTTTCTACAACTTCCGATTTTCTCAATTCTCCAAACTTGGATTTATAAAATCGCAGTTCAAAACAGGGCACATCTTTTAACTGCAATACTCTATTCGTGAATTTCCAAGGGTAGATTGTCCGGATCATAAAAGAATGTCATTCTTTTGCCTGTGTAAATATCGAGTCTGATCGGCTCAGTTATGATACCCCTTTTATTCAATTCTCTTACGGTATTATCGACCGAGTCTACAGCAAAGGCAAGATGCCGGAGACCGTAAGCCTCTGGATAACTGGGGCGCTTCGGACAATTTTTAATGATAAACAGTTCTAATTCCATCTCATCGAGTTGAAGATCAATTTTGTAATCATCACGTTCTGGTCTGTAATTTTCTCGAATAATAGAAAATCCTAACAGATCCACATAAAAGTGCTTTGATTGCTCATAGTTGCTCCCAATAATGGCAATGTGATGAACTTTTTTCAAATTCATGGTGTATTTACCTCTCTCCTACTTTGTTTGAATACATGAAATAATGTATCACAATGATACTATTTTGTAATATATTTTCTCAAAAGCTTATATGTATTCTCCACGCCATCCATATGTGAGCGCTCATAGTTATGCGATGCATAAACTCCTGCACCGATAAGCCCATGACGGATATCATATCCGCTGTGCAGTGTTGCCTCAACATCAGAGCCGTAGTGCGGATAAACATCGATTGCATAGTCAAGCCCCTCGCTCTTTGCCAGATTTGAAAGCTCTGTAACAAGCTCGTAGTTGTAAGGTCCGCCTGAGTCCTTCGCACAGATTGAAACCATATGCTCCGTACAGCCGAGGTCGGCTCCAACGCAGCCCATGTCTACGGAAATCATCTCCTCAGTATCAGCCGGTATAAAGCTTCCGCCATGGCCTACCTCCTCATAAACCGTAAAGAGCAGTGTGACCTTGCGGTTTAGCCTCCAGCCCTCCTCCTTTACGGAATGAGCCACCCCGAGTAAGATGGCGGCTGACAGCTTATCATCGAGGAAACGGCTCTTGATATAGCCGCTCTCCGTGATGACTGTACGTGGATCCATGGCGATAATATCCCCTGTCTGGATGCCAAGTGCCGCTACGCCCTGCTTGTCATTTACATTTTCATCGAGCAGGATTTCCATATTTTCTTCCTTTATCTCAACCTTTTCGTCTGCCACATGTGCCGATGGCTCTGTATTTAGCACCACGCCTGTGTACATTCTGCCATCACGCGTAAAAACCATGCAGTTTTCTCCATCTGCTGTGCTCCACTGATGACCGCCAATGGTGGTCGGGCGCAAACGTCCGTTATCCTTTATTGAGCGAACCATGGCTCCAAGTGTGTCCACATGCGCTGCCAATACCAAAGGTGCTCCCTCTCCACCGATTTCCACGCTGACATTTCCTTTATTTGAAAGCTGAGGCGCATATCCCATAGCCTCAAGCTGCTTCATCAGATAGTCTGTGGCATTTTTTGTGAAGCCTGTAGGGCTTGCTATTGATGTGAGTGCTTTGAGCTGTGTTCCGATATATTCTTTAATCTCTTCTGTTGACATAATTGTTATCTCCCATTTTGTTATCTTTATTAATTCAATTGCATTATAACATCTCATATTTGCGCATGCAATCCGTATTAACCGTTATTTGTAGTATTCTATTCGCAAGCCAACAATTTATGGTCAATCCACTTGCGATCAACCTGCAACAATGCTATTCTTAGGATATGAATACACAGAATATATATAACAATAAAGATAAAGATATAAATATAAATACAAATTCCAACACCAAAATAAAAATCTGCGGTCTGACTTCACCTGCCGAAGCACGGTATCTCAACGAAAATCACGTTGATTTTGCGGGTATGGTGTTATTTTTTCCAAAGAGTAAGAGGAATATATCCATCGAACAGGCAAAGGAGATTATGGCAGCCCTTGATGCTTCCATCAAAAGAGTCGCCGTTGTAGTTTCGCCATCCATAGAGCAGGTCAGACAGATTGAGGCTGCAGGCTTTGACTATGTCCAGATACATGGGGAAATTCCGGAGACAGAGGCGGAGGCAGCAAAAGCTATCCCGATTCTTAAAGCCTTCAATGTCTCTGATATGGACAGCTATGAAAAGTATCACAACGATTCACGCATCGCAGGCTATGTGTTTGATGCCATCGAACCCGGCAGTGGAAAAACCTTTGACTGGAAGCTGGTTGACAATATCCCCCGCGATGAAAAGCTGCTGCTGCTCGCAGGTGGCTTAAATCCAGACAATGTGCGCATGGCAATTGAAGCCGTGCATCCTGACGGAGTCGATGTATCATCAGGTGTGGAAAATGATGACAAAGCGGGGAAGAATCCGGAAAAGATACATGATTTTGTTGCGGCAGTTAAATCATAAAATATGACAACTGCACGACACTAAATACCTCCCTCTATATAGTTGTAAACGGATGGCTCATGCGAGCCATCCGCCACTATTTATCTGCCACTTCTTCTAATGCCTTAAAATCACAACAGAACTTAACCACCTTTCCGGTTGCCATCTGTTTGTCGTACAACTTGTTAGCCCTTCCGATAACTTCATCAATTACCTTCAAGCAAAAAGAATATTCTTTATTTAGCAAATCCTTATATTTCTTGACATTTTTCCATGTCTTATGCTTCTCTTTCGCTGAGGATAATGGAATTACATATTTTCTGTCATTTTTGTTTATCAAAATCCCTATGTATGGTTTATTCTCATAACCGCTTGGCTTGTAATACACCTCTGAGCATGCATCATGCAGCTTTTTGAGGTAACTTTGTTCAATGTTGATAAATGTCAACTTTCCCTCTAGTATAAACATAATACTGCTCCTTTATATTTTAGATTAAAAATGTGGGAAGCCTAAGCTTCCCACTCGTTAATGCTCATCTCTTTACGGATTGATTACCGAAGGTTAATGGAGACCTTCTTTAATGTTCATCTCTTCTACGATTCAAGACCATAAGGTTAATGGAGACCTCTCTATAATTATAATATGACAATTAACAAGCTATGTCAACTGCAGTATTATATATTGATTATATTTTGTCCATTAGTATTCACACGTCAGCTTGTAACGAAGAAACCGATGGTATAAACTTATTTCAGCTACTCTGTCGAATATATTTGTATTTTCATCTCGTCTCATCATAATCAGGTTTTAATGCTAAATATTATGTAACTATTATTTTTCTTTGCCAATCTTGAAAAACAGATTTGCCTTGATGAGCACCGGTCTCAGTGCCACATACACGATTGTTGCAGCAATCACCGATATCACTGCATTGACTCCTGTTGTGGTCACGCTCCATGCGATTTTGAGCTGTGCCATCGGCTTTCCGAGGATAAGCATATCGTAGAAATAGCTTATTATCGGGTCAAAAATAAAGTTGAAGAGCATTCCTGCACATGCTGCAAGGACTGTCCATTTAAATACATGCTTCTTGTCTGTTGAATATGTAATCTTTCCAAGCTTGTGTGCTACAAGACCGGTGATAACACCAATCATAAGCTTGAGGAAAAATGTCTTTGGTGCTCCGGTGATATATATCGGGTCAAGTAAATCACCGATTGTCATTCCGATTGCTCCACCGATTCCTCCGTATACTCCGCCTAAGAGCAAAGCTGCAAGTACTACGACTGCGTTTCCAAGGTGAAAGGATGTGGCGCTGCCACCCGGTAATGTGACCTTAATCTGTAAAAATGTGAATATGACATATGATAAAGCTGCCATAAGTGCTGTAAGTGTGAGTTTTTGAACTTTTTCGTTTCTCATAAAATGCCTCCTAAATATTACAATTAAACTATATAATACTCTTATGTGGCATCAAGTATATATCCAATTTTATATAAATTTATATATCCAGTTTATCTAAAATCCATTTACTCCTGTGGTTTAATGCTGCCATAGTGTTTTTTCAGCATTTCTATTATCACCTGCTGACTCTGCTTCGAATGGGTGATAGCGTAATAGCTTCCACCAAATTTTGCCTTGCGCTCTTCCTCATCTATTCCTACGCTTCGCCCCTTTTCGGTGACACGCTTTATCTTGTTCTCGCCTTCTGTAACTTCCTCCAGATATCCCTCTGCAATGAGAAGCTCATTTATAAACGAGGCTGCAAGCTTTTTGTGCTCCTTATCAGCAGGGCACAGCTCATTTATTTTGTTAGTAAGCTCTGTAAGCCTGCATTTGTCGGTGAGTTCTACCTCATCAAGCCTCTGTGGCTCGATGTAAAAAGGAAGCTTCTTTTTTCTCGTACTGCCGGTTTCAGCAGCCTCCTCATCGCTTAAAACAGTCTGTGGTCTTTCGCCAGACGTACTGCCTGATGGATTTGGGTTATCTGCAACAAATGAATTTACCGCCGTCACAAACGCTTCACCATAATTTTGTATCTTCTGCTCACCCATTCCGTACACATCGGCAAGCTGTTCCTTATCCCGCGGCAGCTTCGCACATATATCCTTTAAAGTCTTGTCGGAGCAGATGATGTACGGTGGCACCGACTTTTCTGCAGCCAGCTCTGTACGCACGCTGCGCAGCTTTTCAAACAGTGCAGCACCAAGCTCGTTAAGCCCCGCAAGCTGTGCTGCCTTTTTGCGCTTTTTGCCGGTTTCAACGTATGTCTCCTCCTCTTCATCCTCCACAACCACACAGTTGCTGCATTTGTTGCAGATGCAGGGGGTTGTGTCTCCGAAATATGAAAGTATAAACTCTCTCAGGCATTTGTCCGTCTCGCAGTAATTTATCATCTGCTGCAGCTTCCTCCTGTCATTGGCTGTCTTTTGCATGTCGGATGCCACATCGCCTGCTGAAGCCTTATTTTGCAGAAGGAACTTGTTTATCATGATATCCTGCTTTGAGAAAAACAGCACACATTCCGCTTCCTCACCGTCTCGTCCCGCTCTTCCGGCCTCCTGATAGTAATACTCGAGGCTCTGTGGCATGTTGTAATGCAGCACATATCTCACATTTGACTTATCGATTCCCATTCCAAATGCGTTTGTGGCAACCATCACACGGATTCTGTCGTATGTAAAATCCTCCTGATTCTGCTTACGTTCATCATTTGAAAGCCCTGCGTGGTAACGGCCCGCTGAAATGCCCTGCTCATTTAAAAGAGTATACAGCTTATCCACATTCTTTTTCGTTGCGCAGTATATTATTCCACTTTCGTCCTCATGCTTTTTCACATAGTTGATGATACTGTTGTCCTTCTGACTGCCTCCCTTTCTTGTAACAACCCTGAAAAACAGGTTAGGTCTGTCAAACCCTGTCACCATAGTAACCGGATTGTTAAGTCCAAGCGAAGCCACTATATCATTTTTCACGCGCTCCGTGGCGGTCGCTGTAAACGCACTGACTATCGGTCGTCTTGGAAGTCTCGTTAAAAATCCGGCAATTTCCAGATAGCTCGGTCTGAAATCCTGTCCCCACTGCGATATACAGTGTGCCTCATCAACTGTCAGCATCGATATGTCCGCGTTGCAGGCAAAATCAAGAAAACGCGGCGTGTTGAGGCGCTCCGGAGCGACATAGATTATCTTGTAGCGTCCCTGTGAGGCATATGAAAGTGCCATCCTTATCTGGTTTTCGGTCAGTGAGCTGTTGATATAGGCGGCATGCACTCCAGCCTGGTTTAAAGCCTTGACCTGGTCTGACATGAGCGAGATAAGTGGCGAAATGACAAGCGTAATTCCTTTAAGTATAAGCGCCGGAAGCTGGTAGCACAGCGATTTTCCTGCGCCTGTCGGCATGATACCGAGCACATCGTGCCCGGCAAGTATGCCGTTTATGAGCTCCTCTTGCCCTGTTCTAAGACTGTCGTAGCCAAAGTATTGTTTGAGTGTCTGGTTTATGTTCATTTATGCTTGTTGTCCTCCCTTAGCTGCACGATAATCCTGTAGACCTCAGGCCTTCTCTCCTTTAGATGCTTATCAAGCAGGTATCTCCTCTGTGCAAACCGCTCTGCAAGCTCCGGATGCTCTCTTGCTATACGCTCATGCACCTCGCGACGGTGCATCTCGATATCTGCCGCAAGCGTGTGCACATCCTTTCCTGATATGTTGACGATTTCTTTCAGATGCTCCTCCAGATGCTCCAGCCACTCATCCTGGTCAAACTCATCCATATGCGCCCAGCGGCCATGCATGATTTCCTCTATATCCTTTGTCTTTTTGAGCTGTTCTATCTGAAGCTTTATCTGCTTTTCAATCTGCTCCTCACTCTCGGCGCCAAACGCCCAGACAAACTCCTGCACTCTGTTGTCAGCACGCTTTCTTGAGGCACTGCGCTCCTCGTTATCTACGCCACCCTCAAGCGGATAAGGTCTGTTTATTCCCATATCCTTTAGCGCAATATGTATTGTCCTTCTGACACAGCCCTGCTCAATTAAATAACCTAAGCCCAGCTTCCTGAGTTGCTCGTTGAGCTCTGCAATGTGCTCTGTTATGTATAGCTTTACACCTTTTTGTTTCAGTGAGCGGTAAAGTGACTCTATGCTGTCAGCTCCTGTGATATCAATACTTCCGATAGCTCCGGCATCGATTATGACAGCTTTTGTATCATGCTTTAGGTGGTCCTCAATATCACGCACAAGTACCTTTGCATTTGCAAAAAACAGGCCGCTCGAAAATCTGTAAATAATCACACCGTCAATCTCGTGGATGTTTGTGCTCTCCCTGATATCGCGGAAATGACTGTGTCCCGGCTGCACACCGAGAAAGCAGGTGGCCGGCTTTGCGCTTCTGATTATCATCTCGGCAAAAGACAAAATGATTCCTATCAAAACTCCGTTTATCGTACCCAGAATAAGTACTCCGAAAAAAGCACCAACAAATATGAAAAATTCTGTCCTGCTGACCTTCCACAGTCTCTTTGCCAGATGAAACTCCGTGGCACCCATGAGCGCTGATATGACAATCGCCGTGAGCACCGGAACCGGCAGATATCCTATAAAGCCTGTGCAAAAAAGAAGCACTGCTATCATGGAAACGCCTGCAACAAGCCCTGTGAGCTGTGTCTTACCCTCGTACTGCTCGCTCATCGCAGTTCGTGACACTGAACCGTTTATCGGACAGCAGCCCATAAAAGCCGCAGCCATATTTCCTATGGAAAATGCCAAAAGCTCCGTGTTATCATCTATTCTGTATCCGTTTTTCTGTGCGAAATTGTTTTCTGCCAGAAGTGTCTCTGCCATGATGACAACAGCAACCGAAAGACTTAAAACTATTACCTCTGAGGCCTTTTGAACTGAAAAAACTGCCTCGAAATCCGGTATATACCACCGCGGCATGCCGGGCTCAACTGCTGAAAGAGTCGGCACTCCCCACTCCTTTACCGGTCCAAAATATGTAAAAAGCGCGCCTGTTACCATGAGCACAACCGCCATAGGAAACTTTGGAACAAGCCTCTTACTCACAACCAAAATGGCAAGCGCTACAATCCCCATGACAAGTGCGGCTGCATTTATGTGGTGTAAGGCCTCCCATATATGCTCAGACAGTTCAAAAAGCTCTCCGGTTCCTGCCGCAGAGCCCATGAGCTTTGGCGCCTGCATCAGTATGATTGTAGTACATATGCCTGTGATAAATCCGCCCATAACCGGCGCAGATATGTAGTTCACCAGCTTTCCGGCATTCATGAAGTAAAATGCCAAAAGCCACAGTGCCACAAAAAATGTAAACACCGGTACAACCGTCATGGCCTCTTTGCTTCCTGCCTCTATTCCCATGCCAAGCACTGCTGCTCCGACAAGCGCCGCCGGAGCAGCATCCACACCGAATATAAACTGCGGTGATGTGGAAAACAGAGCAAACAATATGATTGGGAATACCGAGCCATACAAGCCATATACCGCCGGTAGCCCGGATATCTGCGCATAGCCCATCGATATAGGAATCGAAACCGCCATGATGATGATTCCCGCAAGAATGTCCTTTGGGAGATTTTTCTTGTCGTAGTTTTTGAGTGTTGGTGCAACTGATAATTTTTGTTTCATTTAGATTTGTGCCTTCTTTATCAATACTTTCTTTCCTTCAAATGCGAAACCATAATGTTGAATTGCTTCTCTTTTATATCCTCGTTCCAAAAGCTTTGCATCATAATTTTTCTCTTCAATCTGCTTCAAAGCACTATCCGCAGTCATATCCAGTGATGTCTCCTCTTGCGAATCAATAACCTTAAATTCTATTATTACAGCCTGCGAATTTTTATCACGTGGAATGATCATCACATCATATCTGCCATAGCCACTTTCACGGTTTGACTGCACTTCATATTTATCTCTAAGCTCGACCAGCAGGCCTAAGACAAAACCATGATAAAATCTCTCCGGTTCAGATTTTCCCGAAGGATGCTTTCCGCTGTCAAAGCTGCTGAAGGTAGATAAAGCGACCTCATTCATGTATATGTTCATTTCCTTTACATTGCCTCTAAGCAATGCCCTTATGAATCCATTATAATTCGAAACAGAGGCATTAAACCATCCTCTGAACATATTTGAAAACATACTTACGGTTTCAAGATTTGTAATGCTCAGATGATACCACGGTTCAAGCGTAAGACCTCTTTTTTCTAAGGAATCAACCTTTAAATAACCGCTGGCAAGCAAAAGACTCCAAATGGCATTTTCATCGTTATCGAGCTGTTCAAACACCAGTTGTTCGTCAATGCTAACCTCCACAGAATCGCCTTCCAGAAGTGTTTCCATCATAGATTTTATTTCTGCAGATGCTGTTCTGATCAAACGATTTACCAGACCGTTTGAGCTGGTAGATGCCCAGTATGGACTTATCTGTTTTTCCTTTAGAAAATTCGTTATAGACCATGGATTATAAATATCACTGTGATTTCCAAATTTAAAACCGTCATACCATTTTTTTACAGTATCTTTTTCACCGGACAGACCATACTCTTCCATTGCATCAAAAACTTCATTCTCTGTAAATCCAAAGCTCGTTGCATAACTGCTTGAGGTCGTGGTTATTACATTCAGATTATTGAGGTCTGAAAAAATTGATTCCTTTGATACACGCGTGATTCCTGTCATAATAGCACGCTCCATATACGGATTTGTCTTGAACGTTGCATTAAACAGGCTTCTTATATATGCAGTAAACTCATTCCAATATCCATGAAGATATGCCTCCTGTATAGGAGTATCATACTCATCAAGGATAATTATCGTCTTCTTTCCCCAGTAACGATGAAAATACTCACACAAAATATTTAATTTTAATCCACTCTCAGCATCACCCATCCTGGTATTTGTTCCTTCAAAATCAGCTATTTCGTCTGCTGTCAGAGTATCCCCCTCAAGCAGATATCTGTGCCTTTTGTAAACAGCCTCTATCTGTGCTTTTATCTGGATTTTTGCATCTCCCAGATTGTCGGCCTTAACCGAAGCAAAGCTCATAAAAATCACAGGATAAGTACCCTGAATTTTTCGATAGTCCTCATCCTCCCATATAGACAATGAATCAAACAAATCGCTCCTGTCCTTATACTGATTTGAAAAAAAGCAGTTAAGCATGCTCATATTAAGTGTTTTTCCAAAACGCCTCGGACGCGTGATGAGAGTCACATCATCCTTTGAATCCCACCATTCCTTTATAAAGCTCGTTTTGTCCACAAAAAAGCAATTATCTTCTATAACAGAAGCAAAATCCTGTTTCCCAATACCAATCGTTTTTACCATATCTGACTCCCTGTATAGTCTCAAATCATTGTTTTATATATGATATTATAGCCAATACAATTATGCACTGCAAGAAACAAATATACTCTTCTTAATCACGTTTTTAAACATAGATTAAGAAGAGTATAATCTCTTTTATCGTATTAAATTATAACTACTTAATTACAGCCTCAACCTCACCCTTCTCAGGCATCACGCGAAGTGCGCCCTTTCTCGTAGTAATAAGAGAGGCTGCCGCATTTGCGAATGTGAGCATCTTTTTCACATCGTCATCCTTCCGGTCATTGATACCATGCTCCAGCACATCGTGAAGCAGGCATGCACAGAAAGTATCTCCTGCACCTGTAGTCTCGACAGTGTCATCTCGCAGGAACGGAGCTGCCTCCACGATATGTCCGTCAAAAAATGCCATACTTCCGTTTTTGCCCATGGTGGCACAGATAAACGGAATGTGATACTCATCTATGAGCTTCTTTACACCTGTCTTTATGTCCTTTTCGCCTGTCATGAATTCAATCTCATCATCAGATATTTTTAAGATGTCACACTGACTCAGGCCCCAGCTTATCTTCTCTTTTGCATCGTCCATGCTCTTCCAGAGCGGTTTGCGCAGATTAGGGTCAAAGGAAATCAGTACGCCTGCCTCTTTTGCGGCAGCTATTGCATGCTTTGTCGCATTCTCACAGATCTTATCTGTCATTGAAAGACTTCCGAAGTGGAAAATTTTTGCGTTTCTCACAAGGGATAAATCCACCTCATCCGCTGTCAGCATCATATCTGCTCCCGGATTTCTGTAAAATGAGAAATCTCTGTCTCCGTCTGCTGCGGTCTGGACAAATGCAAGAGTGGTATGGACATTATCATCATAGCGCACGCCTGTTGTGTCGATGCCCTGCTCCTTTACGGCATCAACAAGCAGCCTTCCGAACGCATCCTGTCCCACTTTTCCGATGAAAGCAGTCTGATGACCGAGCTTTTGAAGCATGGCAAGCACGTTACATGGAGCTCCACCCGGATTAGCCTCAAAAAGCTTATTGTCCTGCGCACTTGTACCGTTTTCTGTAAAATCTATAAGTAATTCACCTAATGCAACTACATCCATATTGTACCTCTTTCTTTCCTGTCAAAATATCCTGTATATTATTCTACAAATAACCGGACCAATAATTTGTCCGGTTATTATTTGTATGCTCTACTGATATGCTTTCATATTATAAAATTATATCATATTATATCATATTTTTCAATATCCACAACAGCACTTCCGTCACAATTAAAGCAGATTCCGTCTGCCTGAAGAGGTGTACAGATAGCTGTGGTTGCGACCTGCTGTCCGTCATTGATAAAGAGCTCTATAGACTGTCTGTCCATGATGAAACGAAGCTTTAGCTTTCTGTCTGTATCTGCGATTTTAATTTTTCTGACACAGACGACATCCTTTGTGACGCCACAGCAGGTACGATCAATCTCGAGCACGCCTGCGACTCTGTTGTAGGTAAACGCTGTGCTATACTCATCATCGCATGCCATTTCAACAGTGAAGTTATTGTACTCCTCGCCTGAAAGCTCCACTGTCATGTCGAGAGTGCGGCCCTTTATGCCATCAAAGGTCGTGTAGCAGTCTATTTTTTTATCTGTATAATGACACTTATTTGCACGATAATTTTCTATTTCCTTAACCGGCTTCTGCCAGATACGGCCGTCTTTTATTTCAAGCTCACGAGGCAGTGTCATCATGCCCTGCCAATCCTGTGAATCAGGAACGACACATGCATCCCATGACTTCATCCAGGCAATCATCACACGGCGTCCGTCCGGAAGCAGTGTAGTCTGTGGCGCATAAAAGTCCATGCCATAGTCAAGAGTGTGCGGCTCTTCCTTGATAAATACATGATTTTCTTTATCATAATCCCCCAGAAAATATACAGAGTTGTGTCCGTTATGAAACTCATATTTGTCTGCCTTCATACTCTGCGGTGAACAGATGAGCACATGCTTATCCTCCAGCCCAAAGAAGTCCGGGCACTCCCACATGGTACCTATTTTGCCTGTGCTGTTTGCCGCAAGGATTGTCTCAAACTGCCAATCGGTCAGGTTTTTTGAAGAGCAGAGCACTACCTGTCCCACATTGTTTAAGTCCTTGCTTCCAACTATAAGATAATATGTGTCATCCTCTTTCCATATTTTAGGGTCACGGAAATCGATTCTGCTGCAGTTTTCAGGAAGCATATCGCCTGTCACAACAGGATTATTCTCATGCTTCACATAATTAAGTCCGTCTCCAAATGCGATGCACTGGTTCTGTCTCTCCTGCTCACTGCCGTCAGGAAGTTTAATCCTTGTGACACCTGTGTATACAAGCACATGCTTACCATCTGCCTCAATGGCACTTCCTGAGAAACATCCTTTTTTATCATATTCCTCGTCAGGTGCCAGAACACACGGAAGCTGCTCCCATTTAATCATATCGCTTGTCGTACTATGCCCCCAATGCATAGGTCCCCACTCACGCAGATATGGATAGTACTGATAAAACAGATGAATTTTTCCGTTATAGACAGAAAATCCATTCGGATCATTAATCCATCCTGCCGGTGCACTGATATGAAACAAAGGTTTACTCTCTTTATCTGTAGCAGCTATTTTTTTTGCCTCGTAGCTTCTTGCTTTTTCCAATAATTCGCTCATTCAAATCCTCCAATTCTGTTTGCTTTGCCGGTAATACAGAATTATGAACAGTAACCTATTTGCCCTCTGACGTACTCTCAAGGGATTTCTGATAGCTGTCAAAATATTTCTGCTTTATCTTCAGATAATCCTGTAAACCATATTTATCAAGTTTCTTAAGGTATGAATCCCATTCCTTATCAATGCCGCCGTTTAATATCCAGTCGGCCTTTTTCTGCTCAGCATATTTCTTGATGTCTGTGTCGTACTGTGACACCTTGTTGGTGTCATCTATGCTCATGAACACGTTTGGATAGACATACTTACTGTTCATGTCCTTCAGATAAGCCTCATGCATGTTGTCGAGACGCCACTTGGCATCTGCAGGCTCTGTCACATAAACATCATAGTACTCGTTTAAAACAGCAAGCGGTCCGTTTACAGACTGCGCCTCACGCACCTCAACCGGTGACTGATCGCCCAGATCCATATGCTTTAACATCTGTCCGCCGTCAGCGTTTGTACTCATCTCAAATATATTGAACGAATCTTTCTCACCGTATGTTCCCCAGTTATTCTGTGGAGACTGGATTGGAGCATACATCTGATCAATCCACGCGGCTGCCAAAGCCGTATCCCTGCAGCTTGATGTCAGTACGCATCGTCCTCTGTCGAAACCACTCGTCTCACTGTTATTCTGTCTGGTGATATTTCTGACTCCGTCAGGTCCTGTGAGAGCAGGAAGCATGACGTAATCTGTGTTATTGTCAATGTTTGCAATGTCCCATGTAAAGCAGAGCCCGTATCTGTGGTTTTTACCCTTTGCTACATATGTTGACCACTCCTGTGTAAATGCCTCAGGGTCAATCAAATCCTCTGTGACAAGCTTGTGAAGCCACTCGATACCCTCCTTGTAGCCCTCCTGTGTAGGAGTATAGATGACTTTTCCCTCATCTGTTACTGCAAAGTGGTCACCTGTATCACCATAACCCTCACCAAAGCCGTTCATGAGGATGGCTGGATCCTGGTCACCGTTGTTTATAATAAATGACATAGGAATGACACCGCCCTCAATGTCAAACTCTTTCTCAAGCTCGTCTGCATGATCTCTGAATGCAATAAGCACCTGCTCGAGCTCGTCTGTAGTAGTCGGCACCTCAAGTCCCAGATAATCAAGCCATTTCTTGTTGATATAAGGTATATCTCCGATTGCCTGAATTGCCTCTTTTCCTGCACCAAGCTGCTCTATCCAAGGAAATGAATAGATATGTCCGTCCGGTGCGGTACACATTGTCCTATATTCAGGATATTTCTCAAAAACTGCCTGAAGATTAGGCATATATTTATCGATCAGATTCTCTACCGGAATAATGATACCCTGCTTTGCATATCTGAGCAGGTCGTAATCACTCATACCTGCATTAAACAGTCCATCCGGCAGATTACCAAACTGCGCCAATGCCAGATTCTTCTTGTCAGAGAACTGGTCTGAAACGAAGCATGTCCAGTCGATATGCACGTTGGTCTGCTTCTCCATTCTCTTGAAGATAGTCCTCTCATTAGGATCCTGTGTGGATGTGGCCGGTGCACTTGTGATAAATGACAGCTCAGCCTTCTCCTTCAGAGGAAACTGCACATCTGATACCGGTGTGTCCGGATTTGTCTCGGCATTTAAGCTCTGCTGCTTTCCACAGCCTGCCACACCTGTCAGCATTGCAAGTGTAAGCGAAAGTGTAATTAATTTTTTGAAGCTTCTTTTTTTCATATCCATACTCATCCTTTCTGTTAGCCCTTAACAGATCCAACCATGATTCCTTTATCAAAATATTTCTGGAAAAATGGATACATAATCAAAAGTGGTAAACTTGATACAACAATTGTAGCGTACTTGAGCTGCTCTGCAACCTTTGCCATCTCAGCTGTACTCTGGATATCTGCAATCATGCCCGGCTGAGGTGTATTCTGCACGAGAATTGAACGCAGTACAAGCTGTAATGGCTGGAGATTTGCGTCATTCAGGTAAATCATTGCATCAAAGTAGCTGTTCCACATTCCTACAAATGACCAAAGCATAAGCACCGCAATAATCGGCTTACAAACCGGAAGCATAATCTTAAAGAAATGCTGTATTTCATTTGCTCCGTCGATGGCTGATGCCTCACGAAGCTCATTTGGCACTGACTGATAATAGGTTCTCGCCAAAATCATATTCCACACATTGAAAGCGCCCGGAATGAGGATTGCCCATACGGTGTTTACCATATGGAGCTGATTTATAAGGATGAATGTAGGAATCATTCCTCCTCCAAAAAACATTGTGATAATAAAAATCACATTGAAAAATTTTCTTCCGACAAATTCCTTTTTAGACATAGGATATGCTGCCAGGATTGTGACAAATACTGAGATTGCCGCAAACGCTATTGAGTAAAAAAACGAATTAAAAAATCCGCGCCATATCATGTCATTTTCCAGAACTCGTCTGTATGCATCAATAGTCCAGTCCTTTATGTTGAAGCTCAGTCCCTGATTGTTAAGTACTGTCGGATCCATGAAAGATGCCAGCACTACATATACTAACGGAACAATTATTGCAAGCACAAACAACCCAAGAAGTGTATATCCAATTCCAAGAACAATTTTATCAGTCCGTGAATATTTGATTTTTATCGTCATATCTTTTTCCATTGCACTTTCCTCCTAGATTCCTTCACCATCGTTTAGCTTCTTTACAACCGCATTGACTATAATCAGCAATATTACGTTGATTACCGAGTTGAAAAGACCAACCGCTGTTGAATAACCATAGTCTCCATTCAAAAGTCCGATTCTGTATACATATGTAGAAAGAATTTCCGATGCCGGTAAGTTCATATCTGTCTGTAACGCATAGGCTTTCTCGAAACCGATACTCATAATATTTCCTGCCTGCAGGATGAACTGTATCACTATAATATTCTTAATAGCCGGAAGCTCAACATACCACATCTGCTGGAAGATGTTTGCGCCATCCATTCTCGCTGCCTCCTCAAGCTCCTTGCTCGCATTGGATAATGCCGCTGTGTACATGATTGAAGCCCAGCCTGCTCCCTGCCAGATGCCGCTCGCTATGTAGATTGTCCTGAATGCAGCCGGCATTGTCATCCAGTTTGTGCTTATGCCGAGTATCTTATTCATTGGTCCGATTGGTGATAAAAACATACGAACCATACCACAAAGTACAATAACTGAGATAAAATTCGGTGCGTAAATCAGAAGCTGTATCTTTTTCTTGATGCCCTCTTTGCGAATACGATTCAGAAGCAGTGCAAGTATAATCGGTACCGGAAATCCCCATAACAATCCGTAAATACTTACCTTTAACGTATTCATAAGGTAGTTCATAAAATCAGGTGATGATAAAAATCTCTTGAAATATTCAAGCCCGACCCATGGACTCCCCAGCACACCATTTATGACATTGTAATCCTTGAATGCTATGAGCAGTCCGCCCATCGGAACATACTTGAATATAATTGTCAGTAAAAGTGCCGGCATAAGGAAAAATATGTACAACATCCAGTTTTTCTTCACATATGTCACTTTGCTTTTCAATGACTGCTTTTTTTCTTTCATTTGCTGTGACCTCCACTCTTTTTCACATTTTGTCTTTTTTACTTAATTTACGCTCTTGCGTAACCGGCAAAGTAACCGGTTACTTTATAATTTGATAATACAATATCATTTGTGCTGTGTCAATACTTTTCTCAAAAAAAGTAACCGGTTACTTTTTTGTTGATATTTTGGAAATTGCGCTGTATACTGTTTATAAACATTTGTAATATAAGTAATTTTTATAAGGAGACATCCCATGGGAAAAAAACAGGTTACATTTGCAGATATTGCGGAATATACACATTTTTCAAAAACAACGATTTCAAGATATTTCAATCATCCGGACTCTCTGACACTAGAGAATCAGGAAAAGATTTCCCGTGCGCTTGATGAGCTCGGCTATAAGAAGAATAAGCTCGCAAAGGTTCTCGCAAACGGTAAGAGCGAGTTTGTCGGCATAATAGTGCCAAACCTTTACCTGCACTACTACTCTGAGATGCTCACACAGCTTTTAGCCACCTACACTGACTATCACTATAAGTTTCTCATCTTTATGAGTGACAAGGGGGCGGCTGAGGAAGAAAACTACATTGATGAACTTTTAGCTTATCAGATAGAGGGTCTTATCGTGCTAAGTCACACTCTCTCATCTGAAAAGCTTGCTTCATACCACATTCCAATTGTCGCAATCGAGCGAGAATCCATGCATATAAGCAGTGTCACCTCCGACAACTATATGGGTGCGCTTCAGGCCACATCTCTTTTAATACGTGACAAATGTGATATCCTCATCCATGTCAATGTAGATGTACCAAAGTATGTCCCGGCTTACGACAGAATCCGTGCGTTTGAGGACACCTGTACCGAGCACAATATTCCCTATGAGCTCAGCCTGAACGTATCCGGTGATTCGTACAACGATTTATTTTCTCAGATGAAGGTGATTTTTAACAATATAGATGAGAAATATCCTGATAAAAAGAAAGGGGTATTCCTGGCAAACGACACATATGCCAACATGTTTTTGAATCTTGTCATACAAAAATACGGCTGCTTTCCGGACAGCTATGAGATAGTCGGCTTCGACAATTCACCAATTGCCAACGAAGCCATAATTCCAATCACCACCATCGGCCAGCAGATAGATGTAATCGCAAGAACCGCCATGGATTTACTCGTTAAGCAGATGGATAACCGCAAACAAAGAAAGCCTGAGCCAGATTTGGCGCCAACGCACAAAAAGATAGCGCCTGTGCTGATTCGCAGGGAGACAACCAGCTAGTACATCGTTTATGTGACATGTACCAGCCTAATTTTCTCCTGTTGCGTCCTGATATTCCCTGCTGCTCACACCACCCCATGAGTTTCTATCCGCTGAGAAAACCTCATTTGTGGTTTTATTTACAGCATAAAATCCCAGTAGCCTTGTATCTGAGCCACTAACCAACTGCTCATAAACAAACAAATCACACTGTCCATTTTCGGAAACTCTGTCATAAACTAACCTATTCTCATACGTATTTCCATCAGCCTCGCCGGTTTCGAAAACAGAATAAAAAGTACCTTTAGCTGTGGAACCGTTGCGAATAATACCGGCATCCCCGGCTGAGAGTATCCCTGCAGCTGACATGTAATCATATACGGCCATGCTTTCTGTATCCAGGCTTTCGTCAGCGTTCTCATTTCCTGCATTCTCATTTTCTGTATTTTCAGAAGCGTCATTGTATGACTGTGAATTATTCTCAGTGCTGTTTTCACTGTCATTTGCACCACTATCACCAGCATCATTTCCACTGTCTCCGGTGCTGTCATCATCGTTTATAAGTCCAAACTTTATTGTTTCCTTAAATGTCAAATTTCGTCTCAGGAAAGGTCCAACCTTGATGTTATAATATTCATCAGTACTATATCCATCCGAAGTACTCATGCAGATAAGACCATTCGCATATACCTTTTTCTCCGTATCCATGCCGATGAATGAAATTATCAGATTAATAACCATGGCAGCCATCAAACACAGCCACATGACTATGAGTATTACTTTTCTGAATAGCCTTACCCCTTCTGACTTTTTAGATACGCTGTCACTGAATAATATCCACCTGATTATCCAGTAAAGCGACAAGACCATACAGCCTGCGTATGTTATCAGAACAGACGACAGCTCGAACCAGTATCTATAGTGATATCCTCGAGACAGTAAGCCTCCTACTCCATAGAAAATTCCTGCATACAACACCAATATCGCAGTAATTACAATTGCTGTCGGCCACTTATGCTTTATCCTGGTGTCTGCGTAAATTGCCTGACACAAATCCATTTTTGCATTTTCTGATAAAAACAATGCACCAATCTGCATGTCCGTCATCTGCTTTTGATTCGCCGGCACAGCATAGCACTTATCCAGCCACTCCTGCCAGCCCGGCTTATCACATAGGAACAAAACTGCAGCATTGCAAAAATAATAATCTCTTAAATATGGCAGCTTCACACAATTGATATCAACCATTGCAAGAGCCTGTGCGGCCAGATCATAGTTTGACATAAGAAGCTGCTGCTTAGCCATCACTATCAACACAACTGACTGAAGCTGCCTATTATTCCTGTATCTGGTTCTGTACATAGCCAAATTGTAATCATGCCTGTCCTGAAGGCTCCAATTCTCTGTCCTTTTCGCTGATATATTAACAACAGCGATCAGCATCAACACCAGAAAAATAATACCTGCAAAAAAGAGCAATAAACATGATTTAATCATTCCTGAACTATAGTCATCCCTATGGAACATTCCAAACAACAAGCTTAATGTCAAAACACTCCATACAACAATCAATACTCTGTAAATCTGCACATATCTTTTCTGCCATAAGCCATTTTTGTATCCAATGGTATCAGGGGTGACAGTGTTTGAAAGCTCATAATAATTCATGCAATCCGCCTCTTTATCTCTGTAAATGAAATTGATTTATCCGTGGCTTAATTGTACCACGAATAAACCAATTTGTGTGAAATCTATTTTATCTGTATCTTCTTTCTCATGCGCATCTCCCACACATAGTAGGTCACAATAAGTAGTATTCCTGTTGTAAGCCAGGCTGCCGGATCTGCAAAGCACACACCGCCGTAACCAAATGGCTTTGACAGGGCAAGTATTGCAATCCATCTCGACACAAGCTCCATCGCACCGCTAAGCATAGGCACAAGACCCTTGTTAAGTCCCTGCAGACCGTTTCTGTATGCAAAAATCCATGCAAGAGGAAGCATGAAGACACTCGCGATTTTCAGATATTTCATAGCACAGTCAATGTCAGTTGCCGTAGGCGATGTGATAAACCAGCCTATCATGTACGGTCCGACAAAGCAGTTAATTGCTGCCGCTAAAACTGCGCAGCCTATACATATGAAAAAGCATGACTTCATACCCTTAAATATCCTGTCGTATCTGCCTGCACCGAGATTTTGTCCGCAGTAAGTCGCAGCGGCTGTTCCAAGTGTAGGCATGGTCTGTGTCGCGATATTGTTGACCTTGGATGCGGCGGTATACGCAGCTACCACCTGCGAACCGAAGACATTGACCGCTGCCTGGAAAATCATCGTTCCAATAGCAGTGATAGAATAGTTGAGTGCCATCTGCAGACCGATTGAGAGCATGCGCCAGATTCCGCTCCAGTCCATGTAATAATCCTCACGGCTGGTGCGCAGCAAATCATACTTCTTAAACATCACGATAAATGACAAAACTGCAGCAATTCCCTGGGAGATAACTGTCGCATAAGCTGCTCCTGCCGTGCCTGCCTTCACCACCACGATAAAGAATATATCCAGCACAATATTCAATACAGATGAAAAAATCAAAAAGTACAGCGGCGTCTTGCTGTCTCCGATACTTCGCAAAAGACCGGAAGCCACATTGTAGGACATGGTGCAGAAAATTCCCGCAAAAATGACCTTTATGTACGCATCAGCCATGACAAGTATATCATCAGGTGTATTGAGCCAGATAAGAAGCTGCCTCGACGCAAGCACTGTCGGAATCGTGAGCACCACTGAAACAATCACAGTAAGAATGATAGCTAAAGCCACATAATGCTTCAAAAGCTTCTCTTTTTTCGCACCAAACGCATGGCTTGCCATAACTCCAAAGCCCTGTGCTATTCCATTTGCAAAGCCAAGCACCAGAAACATAATACAGCCCGTCGAACCAACCGCCGCAAGCGCCTTCGAGCCCAGGTACTGTCCCACAATAATAGTATCCACCATATTATAGAACTGCTGAAACAGATTTCCCATCAGAACAGGAATCGAGAACAGCAGTATAATTTTCATTGGATTGCCTTTGGTCATATCTGTCTTCATGTGTAAATACCCTCCCCAAAAATTAAATTCATAATAACTTTTCCCAGCAGGTTCACCCCTGCAGAAAATCCATTAAAAAAATGTGTGAACAAGCTCTTTTTCAAAGCCTCGTTCACACATTATATACACATATTTTCCAGTATTCAAGTACTATTTTCAAAATTTATAACTTATTTTTTAACAGTACGTTTATTCTTTCTTCCTCACACGATAATTCACATATCTCTTTATCAGGTAGTACACGACACCCCATGTCGGTACTCCGATGAACAGCCCCACTACTCCAAATAATCCATTTCCAAGGAAGATTGCAAATACCACCCAGAAAGGTGAGAGTCCTGTGGACTCACCGAGTATCTTTGGTCCGATAATATTGCCGTCCACCTGCTGTAAGATAATGATAAACAGCAAAAATATCACACCCTTTGACGGGCTGTCGAGCATGATGAGTATGGTGCTTGGTATGGCTCCGATGTACGGTCCAAAGAACGGTATGACATTGGTCACTCCGACTATCACGCTGATGAGTGCTACATACGGCATGCGCAGTATCAGGCAGCACACGAAACAGATAGCTCCGATTATGAGTGAATCAATGATTTTGCCACTGATAAAGCCACCGAATATCTTGTCGCTCTCCTTTAAGATGCTTGAAAGCACCTGTATATGGCGTTCCGGCAGAAATGCGCTCACGAGCTTTTTAGTCTGGCGTTTGAAGGTATCCTTGCTAAGAAGGACATAGATGGCAACGATGAATGCAACAAGGCAGTTTACCGCTGTGCCAAAGATTCCCATAATACCGTTTATCACAAAGGTAACCTGTCCGAGCATATTGTCCTTTACCCATTCAGTAAAATAGCTTATGCCGTTATTGTATAGCTCAGTGATTATTTCCTTTGCCCTGTCATTGTTTTTGGCAAGCTCCGTGATTTTTTTCACAAGGTCCTGTATCTGATCCGGTAAAAGACTGACCGCATTTGTGATATTGCTTACAAGCTGTGGCACCACCATCATGATGAGCACTACAATAATGGCTATTATTATGTCCAGACTTATAAGTATTGACAACCCTCTCATAGAAGGTCTCTTTCCACACTTCTTTTCTATGGCTTTGCCAAGCGAATTGCTTAGCTTTCTGTCATAAAACTCTACCATCGGATTTATGAGATACGCCAGCACAATCCCCATGATAATTGGCATGAGTATATTTATTATACGCATAATCTGTGCCATTATTGCATCAAATTTAAATAGCACAAACACTAGCAGGATTGCTCCTGCTAGTGCTAAAAACTGTGAAAAACCTTTGGCCCATGCGACCTTTATGGTGTGCTTCATCTTATTATTCACTTCCACGCGCGATTCCTCCTCGTTTATTGTATGTCCGGAATGTAACAAGCTGATTACCGCTCCCAAATAATTCCTTCGTTGGTAACTATTGTGAGATTACAACAAACATTATATAGTCTTTAATCAATTCTAGCAACACTCTCGCCCTCTGTGAGCTCAAATGGTATTATCTCATGACATGAGCCTTTATGCAAATCAATCATGCTAAAAAGAAGTTCCACGCTGCGTGCCGCCATATCCTTGTGCGGCTGTCTGATAGATACAATCTTGGGATTGTAGTACTCTGCAAGTGTCGAACCATCAAAGCCTGTGATAGATATATCTTCCGGCACCCTGAGTCCCTTATCAAGTATTGCCCTTAAGGCACCGATTGCCATGACATCGGAAATCGCATAGACTGCGGTGATTTCTATATCCTTTTCCAAAAGCTTTTTCATCGCACGATATGCGCTGTCATATGAGAATCGCGCTCTCTCATAGTAACGCTCATCAGGTGTGATGCCATGCTTTTTGAAGCTGTTCAGATATCCGTTGTGTCGCAGAATAGCTGTCTGTGAAAGCTCCAGATTGGCTCCAATCTCTGCTATCTTCGTATGACCATGCTCGATGAGATAGTCGACGATTGTTTCCCCGGCCTTCTCATCATCAATGGCAACAGATGACAGCTCCTCCATGCTCCAGTTTTCTGCCGATGTTGTCACGATAACACACGGCACCTTAAACGAAGATGTATCCTCCGAGAAATCCTCCCTGCTGCCTCCGAGGAATATGATGCCAAGCGGCTTTCGCTCCCTGCATATGCGGTCTGTCACACTGCTTAGATTACTGTCCTCATCCAGATATGTGATGCTCAAAGAGTAGTCTGTTCTGTCTATTATCGACTGGATTTCCTCGACTACGTTTGCAAACAGCATATTAGAGGTACCCTTTACCAACAGATAAATATTTCTGGAAATGGTCTGCTTGAGCCTCTTTGCATTGGTATTTGGCACAAAGTTGTGTGCCTCAACTATTTTCATTATGGTTTCTTTTGCTGCAGGAGAAACATCCTGCCTGTTATTTAAAACTCGGGATACAGTTGTTACTGAGTATCCCGATTCTTTTGCTATATCTACAATTGTCATTGTTTTCCCCGTCCGGACAGCGATACGTCCCTTTACATTATATCCATGTGATATAATTTATTTCACTCATTATATCCACAACTATAAAACCTGCTAATTTAGCTTAAGCCCCACATGTTTTCTTAATAAGTGTGGGGCTTAAATAACATAAACTATATCCTCTTGTAAGCTATATTAACCCTTTACAGCTCCTGCGAGCACACCCTCTATAATGTACTTCTGACATACAATATAGAAGATAACAATTGGCAGAATTGCAAGCACGAGCATGGCCATCATTGCACCCCAGTCAATCATACCGTGGCTCTGCTTTAAGTACTGAATAGCAATTGGTATGGTTTTGTACTGGTTGATGTTTAAAACCAGTGATGGAAGAAGGTAATCATTCCATACCCACATTGCCTCAAGTATCGCTACTGTTACCGCTGTAGGACGAAGTATTGGAAATACAACCCTGAAATACATCTGTAATGGTGTGCAGCCATCAATCATAGCTGCCTCTTCGATCTCTAATGAGATACTCTTTACAAATCCAGTAAACATAAACACAGCAAGTCCTGCTCCAAAGCCAAGATATACAATGATGATACCGAGTGGATTTGATAAATGAAGCATATTTGCAAATTTTGATAATGTAAACATTACCATCTGGAATGGTACGATCATAGAGAAAAGGCAAAGTGTATACATAAGCTTTGTGCCCTTAGTCTTTACACGAACTATGTACCATGCACACATTGAGCAGCAGAGTACAATAAGTACTACTGAGCCGACTGTGATTAAAAATGATGTTCCGAAGCAGTCCCAGAAATGTGTCATTCTGAGACCATTCTTGTAGTTTAATGTGCTACAGAAAAGCCTTGACATACCATCCTTGAAGGCTTCAAAGCCCTCAGTGATAGATACTGTGCTGATTCCAAACGGATGCTTGAATATGTAGGCTTTTCTCTTAAATGAATTGAGTAACACCATAAAGATTGGTGAAATCCAAAGTACTGATAAAACAGTGAATAATAATGTGATTATCCAACCGTGCTTGGCCTGTCTTACGGCACTGACTTCCTGCGCTTTTTTCTGTTTTGCCATTAGTCCTGTACCTCCTTGCTTGTAGTGATCTTATTCTGTGCAAGTGCGATAATTGCAACAAGTATAAAGAATATAACAGCCTTTGCCTGACCTACGCCCTGCCATCCTGTTGTTCCATACATGGTGTTGTAGATATTTAAGGCAAGCAGCTCTGACATCTTTCCCGGATTACCGCCTGTAAGAGCTAAGTTCTGGTCGAACAGCTTGAAGCCGTTTGTCAATGTCAGGAATGTACAGATTGTGATTGTCGGCATAAGCATTGGAAGAATAACGCTCTTTAAGAGCTGCCATCTGTTGGCTCCATCAATCTTTGCTGCCTCAATAAGCTCACCCGGTATATTCTGAATACCTGCGATGTAGATAATCATCATATATCCAATCTGCTGCCAACATACTACTGCGATAAGTCCCCAGAATGCTGACCACTCTGAGCTTACGATTGTCTTTGAATAGTTCTGCAGGATAGAGTTAAAAATCATCAGCCATACATATGAAAGTACGATTCCACCGATCAGGTTTGGAAGGAAGAATACTGTACGGAAAAGATTTGTTCCTCTGATTCCTTTTGTAAGCGCCATTGCTATTGCAAATGATACGATATTGATAATCAGTACCGAAACTACTGTAAATAGTGCTGTGTACCAGATTGAATGAATAAAGGTTGTATCCACAGTGCCGTTTACAACAAAAATCCTTGTGTAATTTTTAAATCCCACCCATTTCCAGTCTGTAACAGTGGAGAATTTACAAAATGAAAGGAAGATACCATATACGAACGGTACAATAAATCCTATTGTAAATGCTGCCATTGTCGGTAAAGCGAAGATCCAAAATTTTTTTCTAATCGACTTTTCCATAACAAATATACCTTTCTTAAAAAAATATGGGGTGAGTGACTGCCACTCACCCCACTTTTACTACTTTTTACTAACTTTTAGAGAATTTTACTGCTCGTTCTGAAGATCCCAGTAATAAGCCCATTTCTCTGAGAATGCCTTTGCAACGTCATCCCATGAACCATTACGCTCTGTGTACTCTGTGAGTGGAGCAAGGAAATCAGCTCTCCAGTCATCTACTGAAGGTGTTGCGTTGAATGACCATGCTACTGATGTCTTGCCTTCCTTTGCAAGCTCTGATGCTACATTAGCAAAAGCGTTCTTTGACTCATAGTCGCCTGTGAATGTATCGAATGGAGCTGAAAGACCCATTTTATTAACGATTGCATCACGTCCGTCATCACTTGTGATTACCCAGTTGAGGAATTCAAGTGTTGCATCAATATCCTTCTGATCTGCCTTAGCGTTTACTGTCCAGTGGTTCTCTGTACCAACTGCAAGTCCCTCGTTCGCGTCATCTACACCGAAGTAGATAGGCATCATTGAAAGGTCAGACTGCTTAACTGTGTATCCGTTCTCGTTGTCATCTGCGAAGTTAGCATACTCCCAGTCACCATTCTGGTAGAATACAGCCTCTTCCATACCAAGCTCTGACTCAGCATTTAAGCTTCCTGAATCAAGTGTAGCCTTGTCTGCTGCTGATGTATTTGTGTACATATCCCAAACTCTCTTGAAGTTGTCCATGTACTTACCTGTAACTTCCTTCTGTCCTGCTGTGAGATCACATCCTGCATCCTTGAACTCATAGTAGAGTGCGAGACCTGCGAGATGTCCTGTGAATCTCCAGTTAGATCCGCTGTCAAGTCCTGCTGAAGCAAATGCCTCTGTAAGATGTAAGTCACAAGCTTTGTTGATGTCATCTACATGCTCGTTGATATCAGTTGCAACCTTCTCTAATGTATCAAGATCCTTGATATCATCTACTGACTTGATAACTGCTCCTGAGTAGTTTTTGCAGTATTTCTCAAGCATTGCCTTGTTGTAGATGATTCCGTAGCACTCATAGCAGTTAGCTACTGATGCAATCTTGCCATTGTACTCAAGTGCAAGTGACTTATCTGTAAGGTGCTTGTAAATCTCGCTGTCCTTTAAGTCATATATGTATTTGTCATACTCTGCGCAGTCTGCTGTGCTTCCGATATTGAAGATTGTTGGAGCATCCTTCTTAGCAAGCTCAGACTTAAGTGTTGTCTTGTACTGTCCGTCAGCTGCTGTTACTACTGTAACCTTTACGCCTGTCTCATCTGTGTACTTCTCTGCAAGATCCTGCCATGCCTGATCTGTCTCCGGCTTGAAGTTTAACATGTAAACTGAGCCATCGCCGCCCTTTGCAGATGAGCCTTTCTCTGTTCCGTCTCCGCTTCCTGATCCACATCCGGCAAGCATTGTTGCTACCATTGAAGAAGCGAGTAATACTGTCACTAATTTCTTTTTCATTTTAAACCCTCCTAAAAGATTTAATATTAAAATTGTCTTTGCAAACATTATTGGTTGTTTTCGGTAATGTTTGCGGTAACGTTTTCACAAGAATTATTATAGACAGTTTCATGTAGTTTCGCAAGAGGATTTTGTCTTTTCTGTATATATTAATAAAAGTGCCAGGTGTTTTTTGGCAATTTTTCACAAAAAATTGTAAAAAAATAAGTATTCTCACACTGGTGTTTGGTCATTTTAGTTATTTTCGACTATCCGTTTTGTGCAAAAATACTTTTGTTATTTTTATTCATTTCATCTATCAGAGCCTGCTTTTGTGCGCGCTTGAGCTGTTTTATATGATACTCCCTGCTCATTGCCTCCTCTTTCGTGGCAAAGTGCTCGAAATAGACCAGCTCCACAGGTCTGCGTGTCTTTGTATATTTGGCACCTTTCCCGGAGTTATGCGCTTTTATGCGCTTTTTCAGGTCATTTGTCCAACCGGTGTAAAGTGTGCCGTCAGCACACCTTACAATATATGTATAATTTTCATCCATATCTGCTTTGTCCATCTCAATAATCAACGCTGTGCCTTCTCCAGATGATCTATCGCCCTGACCACGATATCAAAAATGTTATCGTAGT
>OMCC01000035.1_pt1 | contig 79469 bp, 66 predicted proteins | sample 1674161 | NCBI WGS metagenome assembly OMCC01 (sample SAMEA103958149, study PRJEB25191) | human gut metagenome | biome: human-associated habitat [ENVO:00009003]; feature: intestine environment [ENVO:2100002]; material: feces | place: Germany | collected 2013/2015 | reverse complement strand
GAAGCGGCGGCTATCAGGGAAACCGTGACGGACAGAGAAGCGGCGGCTATCAGGGCGGCCGTGATGGTCAGAGAGGCGGACGCGATGGACGCGGCGGTTTAAATATTCCGAAGCCATCCTTCGACAGCCCGGTTGTACAGAAACCGCAGAACAACAAGCAGAATAAGAATAATTACAAGAACGATAAATATAGCAAGATCGACCATGAGGAAGAGATGCACTCCAAGGGAAGAGGCGGAAAGAACGTAAAGAGCGCTGTTCAGCCGCCGCAGAAGAAGGAGGCAAAGGTTGAGGAGATCAAGACAATCACGATCCCGGAGGTAATCACCATCAAGGATCTCGCAGACAAGATGAAACTTCAGCCGTCTGTGATTGTAAAGAAGCTCTTTTTACAGGGCAAGGTTGTCACCATCAATCAGGAAGTAGATTACGAGCAGGCAGAAGAGATCGCGATGGAGTTTGACGTACTCTGTGAGAAAGAGGTCAAGGTTGACGTCATCGAGGAACTTCTGAAAGAGGAAGAAGAGGATGAGAAGGACATGGTAACCCGTCCGCCGGTTGTATGCGTTATGGGTCATGTCGATCATGGTAAAACCTCCCTTCTGGATGCAATCCGCCAGACCAATGTAACTGCAAAAGAGGCAGGCGGTATCACCCAGCACATCGGTGCGTACATGGTAGAGATCAACGGACAGAAGATCACATTCCTCGATACGCCGGGACATGAGGCATTTACCGCAATGCGTATGCGTGGTGCAAAATCCACTGATATTGCAATCCTCGTTGTTGCAGCAGATGACGGCGTTATGCCGCAGACCATCGAGGCGATCAACCATGCGAAGGCAGCAGGTGTTGAGATCATCGTAGCGATCAACAAGATCGATAAGCCGAGTGCCAATATCGAGAAGGTAAAACAGGAGCTTATCGAGTACGAACTGGTTCCGGAGGACTGGGGCGGCAGCACCATCTTCGTTCCGGTATCTGCACATACCAAGGAAGGTATCAAGGAACTGCTTGAGATGATCCTTCTGACTGCAGAGGTCAAAGAGTTAAAGGCAAACCCGAACCGTAATGCGAGAGGTCTTGTCATCGAGGCGGAGCTGGATAAGGGTAAAGGTCCGGTTGCGACCGTCCTGGTACAGAAAGGTACCCTGCATGTCGGTGATCCGATCGCGGCAGGTGCCTGCTACGGCCGTGTCCGTGCGATGATGGACGATAAAGGACGCCGCGTCAAAGAGGCTGGTCCGTCCACTCCGGTCGAGATTCTGGGTCTTAATGATGTGCCGAACGCCGGCGAGGTATTTGTACAGCCGGAGAACGAGAAAGAGGCAAGAAACTTTGCAGAAACCTTTATCTCTGAGAGCAAGAATAAGTTAATTGAAGATACAAAGATGAAGCTTTCCCTGGACGATCTGTTCTCCCAGATCAAGGCAGGAAATGTAAAGGAACTTCCATTGATCGTCAAGGCAGACGTACAGGGTTCTGTCGAGGCAGTAAAACAGAGCCTGATGAAGCTGTCCAACGAGGAAGTTGTAGTCAAGGTCATCCACGGCGGTGTTGGTGCGATCAACGAGTCCGACGTCAGTCTGGCAGCCGCATCCAACGCGATCATTATTGGTTTCAATGTGCGCCCGGACGCAACCGCGAAGTCCATCGCAGAGCGTGAGAAAGTAGACGTTCGTCTCTACCGCGTCATCTATCAGGCAATCGAGGATGTCGAGGCAGCGATGAAGGGTATGCTTGACCCGATCTACGAGGAGCAGGTAATCGGTCACGCCGTTGTACGTCAGACCTTCAAGGCTTCCGGCGTTGGTACTATCGCTGGTTCCTACGTCCTGGATGGTAAATTCCAGAGAGGCTGCAAGGCACGTATTACCCGTGACGGCGAGCAGATCTTCGATGGTCCGCTGGCATCCTTAAAGCGTTTCAAGGACGACGTGAAGGAAGTTGCTTCCGGATACGAGTGTGGTCTTGTATTTGAGAAGTTCAACGATCTGCAGGAAGACGATATGATCGAAGCATATGCGATGGTAGAGGTTCCGCGCTAGAAAGGCAGAGGGATTCATGCGTAAAAATAGCATTAAAAATACAAGAATTAACAGTGAAGTACAGAGAGAGCTGAGTTCCATCATCAGCCGTGAGCTGAAAGATCCGCGGATTCATCCGATGACAACGGTTGTCTCCGTGGAGGTAACTCCGGATCTCAAGTACTGCAAGGCGTATATCAGCGTGTTAGGCAACGAGGAAGCGGCGAAGGATACGATCCAGGGACTGAAAAGTGCTGTCGGATTTGTCCGCACCCAGCTTGCAAAACGCATTAATTTACGGAATACGCCGGAAATTACATTTATTCTCGATCAGTCGATTGAGTACGGTGTACACATGACCCGCCTGATCGATGAAGTAACTGAAAACCTCAGAGACTCAGAATCGGGAGATGAGGAAGAAAATGAGTAAAAATATCTTAGAGGCGTCACTGGAAGGGGCGGAGCACATCGTACTGCTTGGTCACATCCATCCGGACGGGGACTGTATCGGAACGACTTTGGGACTGCTTAACTATCTGCGGGAGAATTATCCGCAGATAGAGGCAGAACTGTTTCTCGACCATCCGGCTGCTAAGTTTTCTTATATGAATGATTTTGAGAAAATTCATACCGAGATTGTGCCGGAAAAACAGTTTGATCTGTGCATTACGCTGGATGCCAGCGACAAAGAGCGTCTGGGCGGCTACGCGGTCTATTTTGACAGCGCCGCCAAGACACTCTGTATCGATCATCACAGAACCAATACAGGATTTGCAGAACAAAATTACATCATTCCGGACGCAAGCTCCTGCAGCGAAGTGTTATACACGCTTCTTGATGAGGCAAAGATCAGCAGGGAGGCGGCAGAGTGTCTCTATACCGGAATTGTGCATGACACAGGTGTATTTAAGTACAATTCAACGACCCGGAAAACGATGGAAATCGCGGGCACGCTGATGGAAAAAGGCGTGAACGCGGCGAAGATCATCGACGACAGCTTTTACCGCAAGACCTACGCACAGAACCAGATTCTCGGAAAAGCGCTGCTTGGCAGTACACGGATTCTGGATGGAAGATGTATTTTCAGTGTGGTTTCCCAGAAAGAAATGGAGTTTTACGGTGTCGATACGAACGATCTGGATGGCATTATCGATCAGCTCCGGATTACCGAAGGAGTGGAATGTGCCATTTTCATCTATGAAAAGGCGTTCAACGAGTACAAGGTCAGCCTTCGTTCCAACGACTATGTCGATGTGAGCAAGGTGGCGGCGTATTTCGGCGGCGGCGGACACATCCACGCGGCGGGCTGCACGATGCAGGGACATCCGAGGGATGTGATCAACAACCTGACGGGACATATTGAGAAACAGATGGATGCCCGTAGGGAGGAATAGGAGGTTCTGTTGCTGATTGCGCTGCCTGCTTTCAGGTGCACAGCGCATGGACGGTAATAGTTCTGATTTTTTAGGAGATTTTATGTTTCACGGTGTGATAAACATTTATAAAGAACCGGGGTTTACGTCCCACGATGTGGTGGCGAAGCTCCGGGGCATTTTGAGACAGAAAAAGATCGGTCATACGGGTACGCTCGATCCGGCAGCGGAGGGCGTACTCCCTGTATGTCTGGGGAAGGGCACGAAGCTGTGCGACCTTTTGACGGATAAGAGGAAGACGTATCAGGCAGTTCTTTTGCTGGGAACCGAAACTGATACGCAGGATATGACAGGAACGATTCTTTCGGAGAAACCGACGGAACAGCTGACAGAACCGGCAGTCCGCGGGGCGGCGGAGAGCTTTGTTGGTCCGTATATGCAGGTACCGCCGATGTATTCGGCGCTCAAGGTCAACGGAAAGAAGCTCTACGAGCTGGCGAGAGCCGGAAAAGAGGTAGAGCGGGCAGCACGTCCGGTGGAAATCTATGATCTTCAGATAGATGCGGTGGAATTGCCGCGTGTGACGATGACCGTGACCTGTTCCAAGGGAACCTACATCCGTACCCTGTGCCATGACATCGGTGAAAAGCTGGGATGCGGCGGCTGTATGGAAAAACTGATCCGCACCCGCGTCGATCGATTTGCGATCGGGGACAGCCTGCGCCTGTCCGAGGTGGAAGCGCTGGCGAAAGCCGGTCAGATCGAGGATAGGATCGTGCCGGTGGATGGAATGTTTGAGGACTGCCCGGCGTATGTGTCGGAGAGCGAAGTTCTGGATAAGCTTCTGCAGAATGGAAATCCATTCCCGAAGGGGCTGGGACCGAGAGACGGCTGCTTAGTGCAGATCGGAAGCAGTTTGGCTGAACACCAGGTTTCTGCGGATGGAAACTCAGAGATGGTACTTCCGGATTCTGAAATCATCCGCGTCTATGACAGCGCAAACCAGTTTATCGGTCTCTATGCCTATCAGCCGGAGAAGAAACAATGGAAACCACGTAAGATCTTTCTGGGAGGAGAGTAAGATGCAGTATTTTGCCGGAACCAGAGAATTTCAGATAAAAGAGCCGACTGCGGTCACGATCGGTAAGTTTGACGGTCTTCACAGAGGGCATCAGAAGCTGCTGCGGGAAGTGATGCGGTATCGGGAAAAAGGATATAAACCAGCGGTGTTTACCTTTGAGACGGCACCGGGAACCTTGATCCGGGGAAAGCTGCAGACGATGATCACGACCAACGAGGAGCGCGAGGAGAACCTGCGCGAGGCGGGGGTGGAGTATCTGGTGGAATATCCGTTCAACCAGGAAGTCGCACATATGGACCCGGAACAGTTTGTTGCCGAGATTCTGGTCGGCAAGATGGGCGCAAAGGCGATCGTGTCCGGTCCGGACTGCCATTTTGGCTACCAGCGGAAGGGCGATGCTGAACTGCTTCGGAAACTGGCACCGAAATATGGATATGAGGTGTCGATCGTTGAAAAGGCGATGGACGGCGATCGCGAGATCAGCAGCACCTATATCCGGGAAGAGCTGGCGAAGGGAAATATCCGCAAGGCGAATGAACTGTTGGGATACGAGTACCGGATCAGCGGACAGGTGGTACACGGGGAGCATTTAGGTTCCACCCTAGGTTTTCCGACGGCGAATATCCTGCCGGGAATCCAGAAACATCTTCCGGCGTTCGGGGTATATCTCTCCCGGACGGTGATTGATGGTGCTTCTTATGGAAGTATCACGAATATTGGAAAAAAACCGACGATTGCCGGAGAACGACCAGCGGGGGCGGAGACATATATCTATGATCTGGATGAAAACCTGTATGGGAAAAAGATAGAGGTTCATTTTTTAGATTTTATGCGGCCGGAGATGAAATTTTCCGGGGTGGATGAGTTGAAGATGCAGGTTTTGAAGGATAAAGAGACCGGGAGAAAAATGCACGGAGCGGAACGATGAGAGTTCAGCTTCGTGCATTTTTTAAATATGATTCAGGTAGGCAGCTGCTTCCTCTGCCGCCAAATGGATATATTCATTCATCGGTAAATTCTGTGTTCCTACTAAAATATGGCGGCAATAGGAGCTTCCACTGACAGGAATCAGGATTTTCTGGGCGCGGCTTTGTCCGATGGCGGCTGCCATGGCGGGGGTGATTTCTCCTAAGAGGGAGTCTGCAATGACGATGCCGATTGGTCCGATGATTAGGTCGGCATCGCGGCAGGCGACGAGAACGGGGTTTTCTCCGGTGGCGCCCATGGCAGCTCCGGCTTTCATCATCGCGGCAGTGGCAGTGGTGTTGGCACCGAGCGCGAGAAGCGGCTGTCCGGGACAGAGTTTATGGATTTCTTCTACGAGGGCGCGCCCCATGCGTCCGCCCTGACCGTCGATGATGACAACTTTTTTCATAATGGATAACCCCTTTCCTTTTTGTGGGATTTTCGTAGGACAAGATAATAAAAAAGAATGTGCCTTGGCACATTCTCGCGCAGGAACGAAAATAAGAGGGTCTAAATCTGCCTTTTGGACAAAATAAACACCCCAGTATATCTTTACTATAATATCATAGAAGATCAAATTTGAAAAGCGAAAAAGATCGATTTTTGTAAAATTTTTTGTTTACAAATAAAGCACTTTCTATTATAATGCTGATAATGGCTAACTGGGGTCTGGCAGAGCTGCGATTGGCGGAGGCTGTCAGGGTGACGGAAGATCAGACAGACGCGCGTGAAGGCACCGCGGAGGTGCTTGATTTTTAGTTGATCCGGGAGGCCGCTTTTTTAAAGCCAAAAAACAGCAGACAATGAGAGGGAGAAAACATGAGGAGAAATGACATTCACAAAGTATTGATTATCGGTTCCGGTCCAATCATTATCGGACAGGCGTGTGAGTTCGATTATTCGGGAACACAGGCGTGCAAGGCACTGAGAAAACTCGGCTATGAGATTGTGCTGGTCAATTCCAATCCGGCTACGATTATGACGGATCCGGAGACAGCAGATGTGACTTATATTGAGCCGCTGAACGTAGACCGTCTGACTCAGATCATTGAAAAAGAGCGCCCGGATGCGCTGCTCCCGAACCTGGGTGGACAGTCCGGACTGAACCTCTGCTCCGAATTGGCAGCAGCAGGTGTTCTGGATAAATATGATGTTAAAGTAATCGGCGTTCAGGTTGATGCTATCGAGCGTGGTGAGGACCGTATCGAGTTTAAGCATACAATGGAAAGCCTGGGTATCGAGATGGCTAGAAGTGAGGTTGCCTACAGCGTTGAGGATGCACTGGCAATCGCAGATAAACTGGGTTATCCGGTTGTTCTTCGTCCGGCTTACACCATGGGCGGCGAAGGCGGCGGTCTTGTATATAACGTAGAAGAACTGAAGACCGTGTGTGCAAGAGGCCTGCAGGCCAGCATGGTTGGTCAGGTTCTGGTAGAGGAGTCTATCCTTGGATGGGAAGAGCTTGAGCTGGAAGTTGTCCGCGATGCAAAGAACAACATGATCACTGTCTGCTTTATTGAAAATATTGATCCGCTGGGCGTACACACCGGAGATTCCTTCTGTTCTGCTCCGATGTTAACCATTTCGGAAGAAGTGCAGAAACGTCTACAGGAGAAATCCTACAAGATCGTAGAAGCAATCCAGGTAATCGGCGGTACCAACGTACAGTGGGCACACGATCCGAAGACAGACCGTGATATTGTTATCGAGATCAACCCGAGAACCTCCCGTTCGTCCGCACTGGCATCCAAGGCAACTGGTTTCCCGATTGCACTGGTATCAGCGATGCTGGCAACCGGTATGACTCTGGATGAGATTCCATGCGGCAAGAGCGGCACTCTGGATCAGTATGTTCCGTCCGGCGACTATATTGTTATCAAGTTTGCACGCTGGGCATTTGAGAAGTTCAAAGGCGCAGAGGACAAGCTGGGAACCCAGATGAAGGCAGTCGGCGAGGTTATGAGTATCGGAAAGACCTACAAAGAGGCATTCCAGAAGGCGATCCGAAGCCTGGAGAGAGGCCGCTACGGTCTTGGTCATGCGAAAGACTTCGATAAGAAGACAAAAAAAGAACTGCTTGCGATGCTGCATGTTCCGAGCAGCGAACGCCAGTTTATTATGTACGAGGCACTTCGTAAGGGCGCTACCGTAGACGAGCTGTTCGAATTAACCAAGATTAAACATTACTTCATCCAGCAGATGAAAGAACTGGTAGAAGAGGAAGAAAGCCTGATGCAGTATAAGGGCGAGGTTCCGCCGGTTGAGGTTCTCCGCCAGGCGAAGCTGGACGGTTTTGCAGATAAATATTTAAGCGAGCTGTTAGGCGTTACTGAGGAAGAGATCCGCGATGCAAGAACCAAAGAAGGTATCGTAGAAGGCTGGGAGGGCGTACACGTAAGTGCCACACCGGATTCTGCATACTACTTCTCCAGCTACCATATCAAGGATCAGAGTCCGTGCAGCGACAACAAGAAGATCATGATTCTGGGCGGCGGTCCGAACCGTATCGGTCAGGGTATTGAGTTTGACTACTGCTGCGTACATGCAGCTATCGCCCTGAAAGAGCTTGGATTTGAGACAATTATCGTTAACTGCAACCCAGAGACCGTATCTACAGACTATGATACCTCCGATAAACTGTATTTCGAGCCGCTGACTCTGGAAGATGTATTAAGCATCTATCACAAGGAGAAACCGCTGGGAGTTATCGCACAGTTTGGTGGCCAGACACCGCTGAACCTGGCAGCAGACCTGAAGAAATATGGTGTCAACATTCTGGGTACAACTCCGGAAACCATCGACATGGCAGAGGATCGTGACCTGTTCCGTGCGATGATGGATAAACTGCAGATTCCGATGCCGGAGTCAGGCATGGCAGTTACTGTAGAAGATGCATTGGAGATTGCTAATAAGATCGGTTACCCGGTTATGGTTCGTCCGTCCTATGTACTTGGCGGCCGCGGCATGGAGGTTGTTCATGACGATGAAGCGATGACCTTCTATATGAGAGCAGCTGTCGGCGTAACTCCGGACCGTCCGATCCTGATTGACCGTTTCCTGCATCATGCAACCGAGTGTGAAGCAGATGCGATCAGCGATGGCGAGAACGTATTTGTTCCGGCAGTTATGGAGCACATCGAGCTGGCAGGTATCCATTCCGGAGACTCCGCTTGTATCCTTCCGTCCAGAAATCTGACCAAGGATCAGGTAGAGACAATCCGCGATTACACAAGCCGTATCGCAAAAGAGATGCACGTAGTAGGTCTGATGAACATGCAGTATGCAATCGAGGACGGCGAAGTATACGTGCTGGAGGCAAACCCGAGAGCATCCCGTACCGTGCCGCTGGTATCTAAAGTATGCAACATCAAGATGGTAAAACTGGCAACGGATATCATGACTTCCTACTTAACAGGCCGTCCGTCACCGGTTCCGGCACTGAAAGAGAAGAAGATTCCGCACTACGGTGTTAAGATGCCGGTATTCCCGTTCAAGATGTTCCCGGAGGTTGACCCGGTACTTGGACCGGAGATGCGTTCCACCGGTGAGGTTCTTGGTATGTCCACCAGCGTTGGTGAGGCTATCTACAAGGCACAGGAAGCAACCCAGACACGTCTTCCTTCCTCCGGAACTGTCCTCCTGAGTGTCAATGACAAGGATAAGATAGAGCTTATCGAGGTTGCAAGAGGCTTCTACGAGTGTGGCTTTACCCTGATGGGTACAGGCAGAACCTGTGATGTGATGGTAGCAGCAGGACTTCCGGCTGAGAAGGTATGCAAGATCAACGAAGGCCGTCCGAACATTTTAGATAAGATTACCAACGGAGAAGTGGCAATCATCATCAATACCCCGAACGATAAGAAGGGCAGAGGCGATGACAGCTACATCCGTAAGGCAGCTGTAAAGGCGAAAATTCCGTACTTCACCAACATGGCAGCAGCAAAGGCTACCGTACAGGCTCTGAGAAGTATCAAGAAGAACGGACATCTGGAGGTTAAGTCCCTGCAGGAGTTCCATAGCGAGATTCAGTAAATAAAAGGATAAAATCCATTGTTACAAAGTCGTTTCAGTGGATTTTACCGTGACAGTGAATTAATTGAGCTGTTATAGAAAAGAGCGTCTGCCCGGCTGTGAATGCGGGGCTGGCGCTCTTTTAGTTGCAGATAGGAATTTTCTGAACTGAAAATTCCGTATGATATCATATCGATAGCAGATTTTGCCGATTTGAAATGCGAAGCATCGGTAAAATCCCGTTGATGTGCACGGAATGAGTGAGTAGCAACGAATATGTCAGCTTTGCTGACCAGAATCACGCGCCAAGTCTCACGGACGTTCGGCTTGAAATACGAGATGCAGCAGCCATGCTCCCAAAATGATTGAAAGCACATACACCGCGTTTCCGGCAAAAATTCCAAATTTAGCAGCGATCTGGGAGTACACAATCTGCGTGGTCGCGTAGTACGGCGTGATATAAAACATATCCGCGTTTCCATACGGATGCGAGGTAACATTGATGATGGTTGCGATGACGCATCCGACCGCAAATACAGCTGTAGACTGCCAGAATCCTTTGGCGGTTGGCAGCACCATGCGGGAAAAGGCGATGAGCAGCCCGATGAAGATCAGAAGGATATGCCAGATAAATCCATGCAGGGTCAGCGTCCAGTACGGGTGCATCAGACCGGACGGATCGACGAACACCATGACGGCACCGAGCAGGTTGTAATTATACATAAAAGTGCAAAAAATACGTTGATATTTATGCGGAACAAAGGGCAGCAGCAGGCAGAGGTACATCGGCAGGCTGCAGAGCTGGAATGGAAAATACCACCAGTCGTAGTGCCGGTTGTTTTCTATGTAATAGAGAAAAAGCTGTTTGTAGACCTCGGAAAATGCCAGAAAAACACCGCAGGCAAAGAGCAGATGCAGACGGAACGCTTCGGAGCGCGTCCGCAATTTCCATGCGGCAAAGGCGGCGAGCGGGATGCCGATCAGCATAAATACTAAATGAAAGGGAGACCAGACTGCGGGCGGCGTCATGGACCAGGCAGTTAAGGTAAGTAGACGGGAAATCATAAAAAGCCTTCTTTCGTAATAAAACCTAAGGAATGGTTCCGTATCTTGTGAATCAGGTGTGATTTCTTTGTTTCATGGGAAACTGTGTCCTATGAAACAAAAAACGCGAAGCCGATGACCAGTACAGAAAAAACGATACAGAATAGTTATAGTACGAAATATTAGATTTGCCAAGAATTAACAACAAGATCTGTCCATAATAAGACGATGGGAGATTTACATATTTGCAATTTTTTTCTTTCCAAAGCTGCAAGTTGACAAGCGCCGCCAATTTCCTATATTCTGTAGATATAAGAATCGAGTAAATGATACGGGAGATATACCATGAACCAAAATGAGACCCAATGGGATAGATTTCTGAAAATCCGAACAAGCGGCAGAGATGATTCGCATGCGGATCAATACCGATACCCATACGAACCGACGGCATACGTGGTTCTGGAACGGTTGGCGAACAGCGGATTAATTCGGAAGAATAATACCGTATTGGACTATGGGACCGGCAAGGGAAGAGTCTGTTTTTACTTGTCCTATCAGACAAGGTGTAAAACAATCGGAATCGAATACGATGAACGTATTTATCAGGGGGCAGCAGAAAATAAGGAGACGGCAGTGTCCGGAAACCGTACTTCCTTTATCTTAAGCAGTGCGGAGAACTATGAGCTTCCTCCAGAAGTGAACCGGTGTTATTTTTTTAATCCATTTTCGTTAGAGATATTGCATTCTGTTCTTGCCAAGATATATGAGTCCTATTACGAAAATCAGAGAGAGATACTGCTGTTTTTTTATTATCCATCGGAGGAATATATCAGTTGTCTGATGACGGAGGAACAGCTAATGTTTTATGATGAGATCGACACATCGGATTTGTTTCCGAGCGAGGACAAAAGAGAACGGATTATGATATTTGAGGTGATTTTATGAAGCTTTTATTTAAACAGCGGTTATTTTCGTGGTTTGACAGTTATGATATTTATGATGAGTTTGGCAATACAGTATATGTGGTAAAAGGCCAGTTGTCCTGGGGCCATAAGCTGGTGATATATGATGGAGACGGCAATGAAATTGGAATGGTTGTTCAGCGTGTACTGACATTTCTGCCCAAATTTGAGATATATAAAAAAGGCACCTATATCGGATGCTTGAGTAAAGAATTCTCTTTCCTGATGCCGCATTACAATATTGATTACAATGGCTGGCATATCGACGGTTCGATTATGGAATGGGATTATAATATCCTCGATCAAAAGGGATATTCGGTTGCCAGTGTCAGCAAAGAGCTGTTCCATATGACGGACACGTATGTGATTCAGGTAAATGAGCCGGAATATGCACTGGATGCATTAATGTTTGTGCTGGCGATCGATGCGGAAAAATGTTCGAGGACGTAAGAAAGGGTGCGTCTGCTTTTTGCTACAAGAGCACCGAGGCATTCTTGAATAATGACAGGACGACATGGTGAACACAAAAAAGAAACGAGCACCCCGCTTAAGCAATAGCTGTACGGTAACAAACCCATTTCTTGATTATATGATACATTGAACAGTATTAAATGTCAACGAAAAAAAGCATAAGAAATCTCAATAAAAAGCTAGCCCAGTTATTCATCGGAAAGACCATAGAAAAGCCAGGTTCAGATACACCAGTCTTTGGCAGTTGAGTGAAAATAAAATCGCTGTAACCCTTGTATTTGCTGGGGTGCAGCGATTTTCGTTGCTGTTGCAGACTATAGTATTTTTTTCTTCCTTGTCCATTTTTGGAATTGTTCTCATTTTACTGTTCGTTATGAATTGATAATCCGTTCGGAAACCGGAAACATTCTTCGAGCTGTCATCTGCTTTCATTTAGATTCAAAATTTCACCAACCGCATCATCCAGAAGATCCGTACATACGGAGTAAGAAGTGCTGCCATTTGCTTTCGTGTAGGAATGACAAATATAAAAAGACTATGCGTTTTTTGATTATGCAACTATTAAACTTCCGTGCCAAGAATTAACAACAAGATCTGTCCGTAACTGGAACCGTACAAATTGGAAAAGAATGCATAATCATACAAAACCCTGTAAAAAACAGGAATTCAGGCTTGATTATTTATAAAAATGCGGTATAATGTATTCCTAGATACAGTAACAAAAGTAAAAATATTCGTATTTACTGCATAAAAATACAAAAGCAGCGAATAGAAATGAGGAGGAATTTATTATGAAAAAGAAATTAGCAGCAATCGCTATGGCAACTGCTATGGCAGCATCGTTAGCAGCATGCTCTTCCAAACCGGCAGAGACAACCGCAGCCGCAGAGGAGAATGAGGAGACAACCGCAGAGGCAGCAGAGGGCAGCGAGGCAGCAGAGGCTGGCGAGGGCGCTTTCGCAGGAAAGACTCTGGTTATGTCCACCAACGCTGAGTTCGCACCGTATGAGTACCACGATGGAAATGATATCGTAGGTATCGATGTAGATATTGCAAACGCTATCTGCGAGGATATGGGAGCATCTCTGGAAATCACCGACGTAGCATTCGATTCTATCATCCCGGAGGTTCAGTCCGGCAAGGCTGATTTCGCAGCAGCAGGCATGACCGTTACCGAGGATCGTCAGACCCAGGTAGATTTCTCTGATACTTACGCAACTGGCGTGCAGTCTGTTATCGTAACCGAGGACAGCGACATCAAATCCCTGGATGACCTGAAAGGCAAACAGATCGGTGTTCAGCAGGGTACCACCGGTGACCTTTACTCCACCGATGATTTCGGCGAGGAGAGTGTACAGAGATTTTCCAAGGGCGCAGATGCGGTACAGGCACTGTCCACTGGTAAGATCGATGCAGTTATCATTGACAACAAACCGGCACAGGTATTTGTAGACGAGAACGAGGGTTTAAAGCTTCTGGAAACACCGTACGCAGAAGAAGAGTACGCAATCGCAGTTAAGAAGGGCAATACAGAGCTTCTGGACGCTATCAACGCATCCATCGCAAACCTGAAAGAGTCTGGAAAACTGGACGAGATCGTTGCAAAATACATTACCGCTGAATAATTTGACAGAAAAAGCTACATCTGTTTGATTAAGAAAAAGGTTGCTGCAGAATGAAAAAGATGAAATTCGGCAGCAGCCCTTTTTCGGGTCTATATCATCTTACAAGGAGGAAAACGGATTGGAGAAACTCAAGCAGGCCTTATATTTAAACCTGATCAAGGATGACAGGTGGCAGTATTTGACAGGGGGCCTAAAAAATACCCTGATCATCACGTTATTTGCGACCCTGATCGGCATTGCCCTTGGTCTGCTGATTGCGATTGTCCGTGCGACTCACGACAAAACTGGTAAAATGAAATTTTTAAATGGTGTCTGCCAGGTATATCTGACGGTCATCCGGGGAACGCCGGTTGTCATCCAGTTGATGATTTTCTACTACTGTATTTTTGTATCGCGTGTATTTGCCGGCGTCTTTGTCGGTGTGATCGCGTTTGGTCTTAACTCGGCGGCATATGTAGCGGAGATCTTCCGTTCCGGTATCATGTCGATCGATGAGGGACAGATGGAGGCAGGTCGAAGCCTTGGTTTTAACTATGTCCAGACGATGCGTTATATCATTATGCCGCAGGCGTTTAAAAACGTACTTCCGGCGCTCTGCAATGAGTTTGTTGTTCTTCTGAAAGAGACTTCGGTAGCCGGTTACGTGGCAGTGCAGGATCTGACGAAGGGCGGCGATATCATCCGTTCCAGAACGTATGACGCGTGGACACCGCTTCTGATCGTGGCTGCTGTTTATCTGGCGCTGACGATGATCTTCAACCACTTTGCACAGAATCTGGAAAGGAGCCTGAGAAAGAATGAACGATAACGTACAAAACGGAGAAGTGATAATTGACATCAATGACCTTTCCAAGGCGTTCGGTGATTTAAAGGTCCTGACCAATATTTCCACCCAGATACGCAAGGGGGATGTTGTCTGCGTGATCGGACCATCCGGTTCCGGTAAATCCACATTTCTGCGCTGCATGAACCTGCTGGAAACTCCGACCGGCGGACACATCTATTTTGAGGGAACGGATATCACGGATCCGAAGACAAACATTGACAAACTCCGTCAGAAAATGGGAATGGTATTCCAGCAGTTCAACCTGTTCCCGCATATGACAATTCTTGATAATATGACGCTGGCACCGATGAAACTGCTCGGACGCCCGAAGGACGAGGCGGAGACGGAGGCATTGAAACTTCTGGAGCGTGTCGGATTAAAGGAAAAGGCATCCGCCTATCCGGGACAGCTTTCCGGCGGTCAGAAACAGCGTGTGGCGATCGTCCGCGCCCTGGCAATGCATCCGGATGTGATGCTCTTTGACGAGCCAACCTCTGCGCTTGACCCGGAGATGGTAGGCGAGGTATTAAACGTAATGCGTCAGCTTGCCGAGGAACACATGACGATGGTCGTGGTTACCCATGAGATGGGCTTCGCCCGCGAGGTGGCAACCCGCGTCATGTTCATGGAGGGCGGCAACTTCATCGAAGAAAACGAACCGAAGGAGTTCTTTGAGCATCCAAAGAGCGAAAGATTGAAGGCATTTTTGAGTAAGGTGCTGTAAGGAAATTTAATATTAGGAAAAGTCCGGTAGGGAGAGAATGTCATAGAACATTTTCTTTCTGCCGGGCTTTTTTTATGCCTGTAATATCTTTATGCGTTTTCTATTATCCATCTAGTTCTTCTAACTTCCGTTTTGAAAAATGTTTATTTGGAAAGAAAAGTTGTTAAAAAAATTGCAAATATGTAAAACCAAATGAAATCTCCCATCGTCTTATTAGTAGAACAGCAGAAAAGGAGGAAGATTCTGAAAAGAAGGCGGAACAGAATGCTGAGACAAAGCTGGAAGAGACGTCGGATAAGGAAAAAATGAAGGAGAAGGAGGATAAGCAGAAAGAAGAGAAAGAAAATACAGATGCACTCCAAGAAAAGCTGGACAGTGGGAAGCAGGAGAAAAAATAAATCTATAATAAAGGGGAAAGAATTGTGGAAAATGGCAGTTCTTTCCCCTTTTATGGTTTTCACACGCCTGTGCCTACCACGTCACCACCCGGTCAATCACCGTCTGCTGTTCCTGACTCGATTTCATCAGCTAACCCCGGGTTGTTTCGATGCTGTCGTGTCTTAACAGATCCGCCAGCAGGGAAATATCGCCGCATTTTTCGATAAAACTCTTGGCAAACCGGTGGCGGAATGCATGCGGATGTACCATTTCCGGTGTCATGTGGTAGGAGAGGGCGATGGTTTTGAGCTGGCTGCGGATGCCGCCTGGAGAGATGGGGGAACCGAAGCGGTTGAGGAAGATGGGACCGTGGGATTTGTGGAGAAAGGAAAGCCATTTGAGGGTATCGGTTCGGAGTGACTGTGGGATGTAGATGCGCCGGACTTTATTTCCTTTGGAATAGATGTCCTTATAGCCGGAGAAAATATCTTCTGCCTGGAACTGAATCACCTCGCTGACCCGGACGCCGGTTGCCGCCATGAAACGGATGAGAAAATAGTAAGTGTACCGTTCATCCCGAAGCAGGCAGCGTTTCAGGTATTCATAATCCGCCTCGCTGATCATGTGATCCAGATAGGTTTTCTGCTGGATTTTTACCATGGGAAGATGCCCGGGATAGAGCTTTTTAAAATCCAGGTAGGCATTCAAAGCCCGGATCCGCTGGTTGATGGTCTGCGGCTTGTAGTGCTCGAGCAGAAAGATTTTGTATAGCTTTAAATTGGGGTAGGTAATGTCACGGTAATAGGTAAAATATTGCCGTACCGCATAAGTGTAAGCGCGGAGTGTCTCATCGGCAAGGTTGCGCGTGAGCAGGTAGCGGGCAAATTCGTCCGCGGCCTTTTGGGCTCTTGCAGGTGCGGCAGCACGCGTTTGACCGGAAAGGCGTGGAATGGCAGCAGAAGTTTGCCTGGATGAGAGGGGGAGAGTGTGCTTGCTATGAGTAGCGTGTGGAAAAATATGATTTTCTATCATTTGTGGCATAATATGTAGGAACCTTCTTTCTGTATCATTGAGAAACGTCCATTGGCACAGAAAGAAAACTCTGCCGAGGCGTGGAACACACCGGAACGGATGAAAGGATGAAATGGCAGAGAAATCAATCCGGAATGCTGCTGGACGTTACAAAAGTCAATTATACAGGATTTAAAAGAAAGCGGAGAAAAAAGTGTCTCCGGTGTCTTTATCATACGGATACATTCTTCGCAGGTTCATCGGTTTCACAGTTGAATTTCTTCATTAATTCCATCAGGCGGCACAGGCACTCGTCCATCGATGCCAGTTCTTCCGGGGTGTAAGCGCGCAGTCCAAACAGGGTGGAAGACAGCATTTCCTGCTTCATCTGGTTCATCATCTCACGGCCGGAATCGCAGATGCGGATGTAGACGCGGCGGCGGTTGGCTGTATCATGGATCCGCTCGACCAGACCGCGTTCCTCAAGAACCTTGATCATATGGGAGAGCTGCTGCTTTGTGATACTCAGCTTGTCCGCCAGCTCAGACATGGTATAGTCCTGATCTGCCCAGCTGTCGAGCGCGATCAGGGCAAAAAAAGGGAGCGAGTTGACTTTCATATCATGGCTTGGCTGGTAGTGGCATTTCGCCAGGGAGAGAAAGCCGAGTGCAAACTCCAGGAAGTGGATACCGGTGTTTTTTAAAAGATTTGAATTTTTTTTGCCTGGATTCATAGGAAAACCTCCAAATTTAAATATCAAAGTAATAAAATGCGGTCCATTTCACAAACATAAATTGCAAACAAGGAAACATCAATTTACTTGTACTCTAGCACATCCAGATAAAAAGGTCAACAAATATAAAAAGTAAATAAATATTTACTATTGTGGATTGACAAATAACAAAGAATGCTGTATATGTTAATGTATCACGAAACGATGTGACAGAAACACAGAAACCATCTGTCACAGACTCACAATAAGGAGAACAATCTATGGTAGAGAACACGAACGGCGGCGGAAAGCAGCCGCCCAGAAAATCATTTTTATATTATTATGGATTGGTTATGCTGATTGTCATGCTGTTAAATATTTTCTTCTTTCCATCTATGATGGATCGGACGCAGCAGGTGCGGTTTGACCAGTTCAGCGATCAGTTGAAGGAAGATAATGTCGATGAAGTGTATGTGACGACGAACAATGAGATCGTTTATACGCTGAAAAATGACAATAAAAACACAGCGTGGAATGTCACCTATAAAACCGGCGAGATTCCGGGTGTCAACCTGTATGATCTGCTGGATGGTAAGGATGTGAAATACAGTGCGGAGATCAATACACAGGCGTCACCGCTGCTGAATTTCCTGCTGACCTGGATCCTGCCGCTGATTCTCTTTGTGGGAATCGGACAGTTCATGGGACGCTCGCTGATGAAACGGATGGGTGGCGGACCTGGCAACGCAATGACGTTTGGCAAGTCAAATGCGAAGATTTATGCAGAATCCGAGACGGGTATCACATTTGCAGATGTGGCTGGCGAGGAAGAGGCGAAGGATGCATTAAAAGAGATTGTCGATTTCCTGCATAAGCCGGAAAAATACTCGGAGATCGGTGCGGTGCTGCCGAAGGGCGCCCTGTTAGTCGGACCTCCAGGAACCGGTAAAACGATGCTGGCGAAGGCCGTTGCCGGGGAAGCACACGTTCCGTTCTTCTCGATCTCCGGTTCGGAATTTGTTGAGATGTTTGTCGGCATGGGTGCGGCGAAGGTGCGTGATTTATTTAAACAGGCCAATGAAAAAGCGCCGTGTATCGTATTTATCGACGAGATCGATACGATTGGTAAGAAGCGTGACGGCGCCGGCATGGGCGGCAATGACGAGCGCGAGCAGACGCTGAACCAGCTTCTGACTGAGATGGATGGTTTTGACGGCAAGAAGGGTGTTGTCATTCTGGCGGCGACCAACCGTCCGGAATCCCTCGATCCGGCGCTGCTTCGTCCGGGACGTTTTGACCGCCGGATTCCGGTAGAGCTGCCGGATCTGAAAGGCCGTGAGGCAATTCTGAAAGTCCATGGCAAAAAGGTTAAAGTGGATGAGAGTGTGGATTACAATGAGATCGCCCGTGCCACCAACGGTGCGAGCGGCGCGGAGCTGGCAAACATTGTCAATGAGGCGGCGCTGCGGGCAGTCCGGATGGGACGAAAGACCGTGTCCCAGCAGGATCTGGAAGAGAGTGTCGAGACGGTTATTGCCGGATATCAGAAGAAGGATGCCGGTGTTTCCGGGGATGAGAAGAAGATTGTCTCCTACCATGAGATCGGTCATGCGCTGGTAGCGGCGCTGCAGACGCACTCGGCTCCGGTCCACAAGATCACGATTGTGCCGCGAACCTCCGGGGCACTCGGATATACGATGCAGGTGGAGGCGGATCAGCGCTTCCTGATGAGCAGGGAAGAGGCGTTCAACAAGATCGTGACACTGACCGGCGGCCGTGCGGCGGAGGAGCTGATCTTCCATTCTATCACGACAGGGGCTTCGAATGATATCGAACAGGCAACCAAGATCGCCCGTGCGATGGTGACGCGTTACGGCATGAGTGACCATTTCGGCATGGTAGCGCTCGAAACGGTCAACAACGCCTACTTAGGCGGCGATACTTCCCTGGCTTGTTCGGCAGAGACGGCGGCGAGGGTCGATGAGGAAGTGATTGCGCTGGTAAAGAGCGCGTATGAGAAAGCGAAAGCTATTCTTTCCGGGCATGAGGATAAGCTTCATGAGCTGGCAGACTATCTTCTGGATAAGGAGACGATCACCGGTGAGGAGTTTATGAAGATTCTGGAAGAGAAGAAAGAAGCTGGCGAGGCAGAGGCTTAAAACGGAGCCGTGTATTATCAAGGTGGACGGTTACGTGTTTGCCGAAGTTATAAGAGAAATCAGTTACAGTGAGCAGAGCAGGTATCAGGCATTTTGAAAGGAAATGTCTGGTGCCTGTTTTTGTGTTGTCTGCGTCGAAAAAAGATGCTGGCAGCTGATTCCTCCGGTGTTCCCTTCCTGCATATCGGGGGATTACAGGAGAGAAAAAGAAATAAGTAAAACTTATGAAAAGAGATTAATAAATATCACAGTAAAAATCAGGCAAATTCCTTGAAAAGCGTCTGTAAATATGCAATAATATTTCCTGTATCGATCCAAATTTTCGGGAATGCGGTTTTATTTTCGGATTTCAGGTTCCGCGAGGGAATTCTGACAAACGATGAGAAAGGGAGAGAACCGCATTCGCAGGCATTCTTAGGAGGAAATGTTATGAGAAAAGTAGTAAGCGTGTTACTGAGCGCTGCCATGGCGCTGTCCCTGTGTGCAGGCTGTTCTTCTTCGTCTTCTAATACAGCAGATACGAAGGCAGCGGAGGAAAAGGGAGCTGACGCGGCAGACACAGAAGCAGGCGAGGCAGCAGAGGGCGTGATGCCGGCAGTTGCTAAAGAGGATCTGAAGGTCGGAGTGATTCATATTGGAAATCCGGCGGATGGTTCCGGTTACAGCTATACGCATGATCAGGGTATCGTAGCGATGCAGAAAGCCGTTGGTCTGGAGGATGATCAGATTATCCGCAAGAACAACGTAGCGGACGATGATCAGACTGCCATCGAGACAGCAATGCGCGAGTGTGTCGAGGAAGGATGCCAGATTATCTTCGCGACAAGCTGGGGCTACATGGATGCATGCGAGGCACTGGCAGAAGAATATCCGGACGTTATCTTCTCCCATGCAACCGGCTACAAATCCAACGGTGTGAACTTTAACAATTATTTTGGACGGATTTATCAGTCCCGTTACCTCACTGGTATCGCGGCTGGTTTAAAGACAGAGAGCAATAAGATCGGTTATGTCGGCGCCTGGGGCAAGGACAATGCCGAGGTTACCGGCGGATGTGACGCATTTGCAATGGGTGTATATTCTGTAAACCCGGATGCAACCGTTTACATCAAGACCACCAACAGCTGGTACGATCCGGAAGGTGAGAAACAGGCAGCCGTAGCCCTGATCAACGAGGGCTGTGATGTCATTGGACAGCACTGCGATACACCGAACCCGCAGCTGGCAGCTGAGGAAGCTGGCGTATTTGGTGTTGGTTACAACTCTGATATGAGCAAGGATGCTCCGAAGGCAGTTCTGACCTCCACCGTTTGGAACTGGGGCGCTTACTATACCAAAGCTGTACAGGATCTGATTGATGGTACATGGACAGGCGAGAACTACTTCGGCGGTCTGGAGGAAGGTCTGGTAGACATTTCCCCGTTATCTGACCTGTGTGTAGATGGTACGCAGGAGAAGATCGATGAGGCACGTGCGCAGATCGAGTCTGGCGACTGGGATGTATTTGACGGCGTGATCGAGTGCAACGACGGAACCACCGTTGGCACCGAGGGCGAGCATATGTCTGATGCAGATATCACAGGCAATATCCACTGGTACTTCAAGAACATCGTAGAGAAATAAGCACGGAATTATATACCTGGAAGCGATGCTGAAACAGGTTCGGAAACGCTTCCGGGTGTTGCAGATTCCAAGAGTATATAACAGATAAAAGGAGGCAGCTTCAAATGGATCCACTTTCATTTGCGGCACCTCTTTTTTCTTTTTTAGAAAATTGATTAAAAAATTGGTTAAATATTCATTTGAGGTGACGATATGACAGAACAGTATGCCATTGAGTGTAGGCAGATCACGAAAGCATTCGGAAGCGTCGTGGCGAACGATAAGATTGATCTGACCGTCCGGTACGGCGAGATTATGGCACTTTTGGGAGAAAATGGTTCCGGTAAGACAACGCTCATGAACATGCTTTCCGGTATCTACCACCCAGATGCCGGTTCGATTCTGGTTGGAGGAAAAGAAGTCTCCATAAATTCGCCGGTAGATTCGAGAAATTTAGGAATAGGTATGATTCATCAGCATTTCAAACTGGTGGATGTGTTCAGTGCGATGGATAATATCGTGCTGGGAACCAAGGGAAAACGGCTGGGAAGAAAGGCGTTGCGGGAAAAAATTGAAGCGCTTGGACAGTCATTTGGACTTGAAATTGAACCGGAGAAAAAGGTCTACGACATGTCGGTCAGCGAGAAGCAGACGGTCGAGATCCTGAAGGTATTATATAGAGGCGCCCAGATCCTGATTCTGGACGAGCCGACGGCAGTCCTGACGCCGCAGGAGACGGAGCGGCTGTTTAAAATCCTGCGCCGGATGCGGGAACAGGGCTGTGCGATTATTATTATTACCCATAAATTAAATGAGGTCCTTTCTATCAGTGACCGTGTCACGATTCTGCGAAAAGGAAAGAGCATCGAGACGGTAGAAACCGCCGGATGTGATGAGAAGAAACTTACGGAGCTTATGGTTGGACGACCAATCAGCCTGAATATCGAGCGCCCGGAGATGGAGAAGAGAGAGACTATTTTGAAGATTGTCGATCTGACCGTCGATAAGAGTGACGGCGGCGTGGCGCTGGATGATATTTCTTTTGAGATTAAAACAGGCGAGATTCTGGGCGTTGCCGGTGTTGCCGGAAGCGGCCAGAAAGAACTCTGCGAGACGCTGACCGGGTTGATGGACGCGAAAAAGGGCGCTATTTTGTACCGTAAGGAAAATATCATCGGTAAGACTCCGGCGGAGATCATCCGCCTCGGAATCAGCATGAGTTTCGTGCCGGAGGATCGTCTCGGCATGGGACTGGTTGCTTCAATGGGTATGGTTGATAATATGCTGCTCAAGTCCTATTCGGAAGGGAAAGGATTGTTTGTAGACCGGAAACCGGCGAGGGAGATGGCAGAACGCCTGATCGGAGAACTGGGAATCGTGACGCCGGGCGTTGATACGCCGGTGCGTATGATGTCGGGGGGAAATGTCCAGAAGGTACTTTTGGGACGTGAGATTGAGTCGAGCCCGCAGGTGCTGATCACGGCTTACCCGGTGCGAGGGCTTGATATTAATTCTTCCTATCTGATTTACGACCTCCTGAACCAGCAGAAGAAAAAGGGCGTGGCGGTTGTCTATATCGGTGAGGATCTGGATGTGCTTCTGGAGCTTTCAGACCGGATCATGGTACTCTGCCATGGAAAGATCACGGGTATCGTGGATGCGAAGAAGCTCACGAAAGAACAGCTGGGACTGATGATGACCGGTACCGAGGCGGGCGAGCTGGGGCTGGATAAGAGTATGGCATCCGAAAAGAAGGAGGAACAGGCATGAAAGAACCGTGGATCCGCGTTGTAAAAAAGGCGGAACTTGGAAAAAGAGAAACATTGATCCTCCGTCTGGAGGCGATCGTGCTGGCTCTGGTGGCAGGCGGATTCTTTATCCTGCTGATTGGGCAGAATCCATTTGTCATTTATCAGACGATTGTAACCGGAGCGCTGCGAAGCGAGATGGCGATACAGGCGACGGTCAAAATCATGATTCCACTTTTAATTGCGTCGCTGGGTGTGACGCTGGCATTTAAAATGAAATTCTGGAACATCGGAGCCGAGGGACAGATCATTATGGGCGGTATTTTTGCCTCGTATTTTGCACTGTTCCATGCGAACTGGAATCACTGGCTGCTGGTGATCGTGATGTTTTTGGCAGGCGCGATCGGCGGAGGTCTGTGGGGACTCATTCCGGCGTGGTTTAAGACCCGGTATGATACGAACGAGACGCTGTTTACGCTGATGTTAAACTATATCGCGCTGAATGTCATCGTATTTTTGAGAGAGGGCGCATGGCGTGATCCAGGTTCCCAGGGATATGCGAAGATTGCCCGTTTCAATAAGAATGCGGCGCTCGATAAGGTGTTCGGCATCCAGTTCGGCTGGGTGATTGCGCTGATTCTTGTGGTAGTGATAGCGGTTTACTTAAATCGTTCCAAGCAGGGATATGAGATCAGCGTCGTGGGAGAGAGCCAGGAGACAGCCCGCTATGCCGGCATGAATGTAAAAAAAGTGGTTCTGCGGACGATGTTTCTGTCCGGCGCTGTCTGCGGCATCGGCGGCATGGTGCAGGCAACCGGTTCGGATGTCACGCTGACGACGGCAGTTGCCGGAGGTGTCGGATTTACGGCGATCATCGTGGCATGGCTGGCACAGTTGAATCCGCCGGTGATTCTGCTGGTTACCTTTTTGTTCAGCGTGCTGGAAAAAGGAAGCAGCGTAGTTCAGTCTTCATTCGGATTGTCCTCGGACTGCGCGGATGTGCTGCAGGGAATCATCCTGTTCTTCATTCTGGGATGTGAACTGTTTATACGGTATCAATTTGTATTTCGCGGAAAAGGAGGTACACGCGCATGAGCAGCGAGATCGTAATTAAATTCCTGGTGGCGGCTGTATTGGCGGGTACGCCTTTCCTGTTTGGCACGGTTGGCGAAATTTTGAGTGAGAAGGTCGGACATCTGAATCTGGGCGTCGAGGGCATGATGTCGATTGGCGCGTGCGCCGGATTCATGGTCGGCTATCAGACGGATAACTTTGTTGCGGCGCTGTTAGCTGCGGCGGTGGCTGGAATGCTGTCGGCATTGATTTACGGTGTTTTGACTGTCACATTTATGGCAAATCAGAACGTAACGGGATTGACCCTGACGATTTTCGGTGTCGGATTAGCCAATTTTATCGGCGTCTTTATGCTGGAAAAATCAGAGAACGGCACCCTGAAACTTCCGGATGCGGTGACGGCACAGATGCGTAACATCCACATCCCGGGACTCAGTGATCTGCCGATGGTCGGAGAATTATTATTTTCCTATAACCCGTTCGTTTATCTTGGAATCATCATCGCGATTGTGGCGAGTTTCTACTTATATAAAACACAGGTTGGTTTAAATGTGCAGGCGATCGGAGAAAATCCGGGCGCAGCAGATGCGGCAGGTATCGAAGTTACAAAGTGGAGATACATTAATATCCTGCTATCCGGTGCGATCTGCGGTATCGGCGGCGCATATTGCTCGATGATCATCAACGGCGGCGTGTGGCTGCGCGACAGCGTCGGCGGTCTTGGCTGGATTTCCGTTGCCCTCGTTATCTTCGCGGCGTGGAAGCCGATCAATGTTATTTACGGTTCCTTTATTTTCGGGGCGCTACGCGTGCTGAAATACTATGTGCCGAAAAACACGTATGCGATTCCAACGGCATTTTTCGATGCCCTTCCGTTCATTATCACCGCATTGGTGCTGGTGATCGCGTCGATGCGTAAGAATAAAGGGGCACATATCCCGGCGCATCTGGGCGAGAATTATTTCCGGGAGGAACGGTAGGAAAATGAAGGGGAACTTATAGGATTTGTGGGAGGGATGCAAAAAGTAGTCACATGAAATAATAAGGGAAGCCCTTGATAGGTGATGTCAGATGGCGGCTTGAGATGATAGGACGACATCAGAAATGATATAGAAATAATAGAAAAGACGGTTGTTTGTCAAAGATTTTAAAGGGATAGAACAGAAAGATCGGACGAAAACCGTCTTTTTCTGTTTGAAATGGAAAGAAAGGTTATAAAACGATGTGGCAGGTTCGGAAATTCAGAAGATAAAAGGAAGAATTTGAAAAATGAATTTCGGACATAGAAAGGCTGATGGGAGGAAAATCTATGATTGCATCGAAACAGATTGCAGAAAATTATGTGGAGACGGGCATAAAAAAGGCGGAACTTCCGGTGTCTCATATGCTGATACTCGGCTTTTTCGCCGGAATGTTCATCGCGCTGGCAGGCGCGGGGGCTTCGGTTGCCTCGGCAGCAATGACAAATGCCTCGGCATCGCGGATTGCTTCGGCACTCGTATTCCCGGCAGGATTGGCGCTGGTGGTCTGCACTGGGGCGGAACTTTTCACTGGGAACTGCCTGATGACGATCTCGGCGCTGCAGAAACGGATTTCCGTGGGCGGGCTGTTTAAAAATCTTCTGTTTGTCTATCTGGGAAATCTGATTGGCGCGATCTTTGTGGCGGTTTTATTTGTCTACGGGCATATTCCAAGCCTGTACGGCGGCGATCTGGCGCAGGTTCTTCTGAATACAGCCGTTTCCAAGGTGACCCTGACTCTGCCGGAGGTGCTGTGCCGTGCGGTTCTCTGTAATGTGCTGGTTTGTATTGCAGTCTGGGCGGCGATGAGCTCCGAGCAGGTATCTGGCAAAATTCTGGCGCTTTATCCGCCGGTGGCGATTTTCATTCTCTGCGGCTTCGAGCATTGCATCGCCAATATGTTTTACATCCCGGCGGGGCTGATGATCATGGGCGAGTACGGTCTGGCAGCGGAAGGGCTGACGATCGGAAACTTTATTCTCAATAATCTGATTCCGGCCACGATCGGAAATATGATCGGCGGGATGCTGGTGATTGGAGGCGGGTACTGGCTGGTGTATCTTCGGGGAACGAAAAATCGTGAAATAAAATGAATGCGTGAAAAAATGAAATAGGGCGAAAGGGTATTTTTGTCTGGTCTCCATGTTAGGTTTGGAGTTGGGCGGAGGTGCCCTTTTTGTATTAGAATGGATGAAAAGTTTGACTTCTATTCCCAAGGAATATCTATGTTTAGCTGATTCAATTTTATCAAACAGAACAAATGTTTGCAAAGACCTTTGGAATGTGTTATACTAAGCATAATTACAGGGAAGACTGTGACTATAATGACTATAAATTAAGTCAGCAGCGACATGATAAAAACAGAGCAGAGTCAATGATAATTGAGGTACAGATATGGCGAAGCAATATATAAAGATACGAGGTGCCAATGAGCACAATCTGAAAAACATTTCTATTGATATTCCGAGAAATGAGCTGGTCGTCCTGACCGGACTTTCTGGTTCGGGTAAATCATCTCTGGCATTTGACACGATCTATGCCGAAGGGCAGCGGCGGTATATGGAGTCCCTGTCGTCCTATGCGCGTCAGTTCTTAGGTCAGATGGAAAAGCCGGATGTCGAGAGCATCGAGGGCTTGTCCCCGGCGATCTCTATCGACCAGAAATCGACGAACCGGAATCCGCGTTCGACGGTCGGCACAGTGACGGAGATCTATGATTATATGCGTCTTTTGTACGCACGGATCGGTATTCCGCATTGCCCGAAGTGCGGTCGTGAGATCCGCCGCCAGACGGTCGATCAGATGGTTGACCAGATCATGGCGCTGCCAGAGCGCACAAAGATCCAGCTTCTTGCCCCGGTCGTGCGCGGGCGGAAAGGACGCCACGAGAAAGTGCTGGAGCAGGCAAAGAAGAGCGGCTATGTCCGTGTGCGGGTGGACGGCAGCTTATACGAGCTTTCCGAGGAGATCACGCTGGATAAAAATATTAAGCACAATATTGAGATTGTGGTCGATCGCCTGGTGGTCAAGCCGGGGATTGAGAAACGCCTTTCGGATTCGATTGAAACGGTCATGGGTCTCTCCAATGGTCTGATGCTGACCGATACGGCGGTGCGGGATGAAAACGGCGAAGAAAAGCACGATACCCTGACGTTCAGCCAGAATTTTTCCTGCCCGGACTGCGGTATCAGCGTGGATGAGGTCGAGCCGCGCAGCTTCTCTTTCAACAACCCATTTGGTGCGTGCCCGGACTGCTTCGGTCTGGGATATAAGATGGAGTTTGACGAGGATCTGATGATTCCAGACAAGAGCCTGAGCATCAATCAGGGTGCGATCACGGCGATGGGATGGCAGTCCTGCACGGACAAAACGAGCTTTTCCGGCGCGATCTTAAATGCATTGGCAAAAGAATACGATTTCAGTCTGGATACCCCGTTTGAAGATTATCCGAAGGAGATCCATGATATTTTAATTTACGGAACCGGCGGCAAGGTTGTGAAGGTGTATTACCGTGGACAGCGTGGCGAGGGAATTTATGATATTGCCTTTGAGGGGCTGATTCAGAGCATGAACCGCAAATACCGTGAGACGTTCTCTGATTCAATGAAGGCGGAATATGAGACATTTATGCGGATCACGCCGTGTCCAGCCTGCAAGGGGCAGCGATTAAAGAAGGAATCTCTGGCAGTCACGGTTGGCGGGAAAAATATTTTCGAGGCGACCGATATGTCGATCGTCAAATTCCGCGAATTTATCGATGCGCTGGAGCTGACGCCGATGCAACAGGCGATCGGTGCGCCGATTTTGAAAGAGATTCGGGCGAGGATCAGCTTCCTTATCAATGTCGGTCTGGAATACCTTTCCCTGTCGCGTGCGACTGGCACGCTGTCCGGCGGCGAGGCGCAGCGAATCCGCCTGGCAACCCAGATCGGCTCCGGTCTGGTCGGTGTGGCATATATTCTGGACGAGCCGAGTATCGGACTTCACCAGCGGGACAACGACAAGCTTCTGGATACCCTGAAACACCTGCGGGATCTGGGAAATTCAGTTCTGGTGGTTGAGCATGACGAGGATACGATGCGTGCGGCAGACTGTATCGTGGACATCGGTCCGGGCGCGGGCGAACACGGCGGCGAGGTCGTGGCGATCGGCACAGCGGAAGAGATCATGAAAAATGAAAAATCGATCACCGGCGCATATTTGAGCGGGCGCATTCAGATTCCGGTGCCGTCCGAGCGGAGAAAACCGGCCGGCTGGCTGACGGTGAAAGGCGCAGCGGAAAATAATCTTAAAAATATCGACGTCAAATTCCCGTTGGGCGTGATGACCTGCGTCACCGGCGTTTCCGGTTCGGGAAAGAGCTCACTTGTCAATGAGATTCTTTATAAAGCGCTGGCAAAGAAGCTGAACCGAGCACACACGATTCCGGGAAAACATAAATCCATCGAGGGCGTCGAGCAGCTCGATAAGATTATCGCGATCGACCAGTCTCCGATCGGGCGGACGCCGCGTTCCAATCCGGCAACCTATACGGGGGCATTTGATCTGATCCGGGATCTGTTTGCGGCATCTACGGATGCCAAGGCAAAAGGCTACAATAAAGGACGTTTCAGCTTCAATAAAAAAGGCGGGCGCTGTGAGGCGTGCTCCGGCGACGGCATCATCAAGATCGAGATGCATTTCCTGCCGGATATCTATGTGCCGTGTGAGGTCTGCGGCGGCAAGCGCTATAACCGGGAAACGCTGGAGGTCAAATATAAAGGGAAAAGCATCTATGATGTCCTCAATATGACGGTCGAGGAGGCGATGAAATTCTTCGAAAATGTGCCGTCCATACACCGGAAGATTGCGACACTCTACGATGTAGGACTTTCCTATATCCGCCTGGGACAGCCGTCCACAGAGCTGTCCGGCGGTGAGGCACAGCGAATCAAGCTGGCGACGGAGCTGAGCAAGCGTGGAACCGGTAAGACGATCTATATTCTGGACGAACCGACTACGGGACTTCATTTTGCCGATGTACACCGTCTGATTGAGATATTAAGACGTTTGTCGGATGGTGGAAATACCGTGGTTGTCATTGAGCATAACCTGGATGTCATCAAAACTGCTGACTACCTGATCGACATCGGACCGGAAGGCGGCGAGGGCGGCGGAACCGTGATTGCGAAAGGAACACCGGAAGAGGTGGCAGCGACGCCGGGATCGTATACGGGGAAGTATGTGAAGAAATATTTAAATGTTTAGGACAATAAGCGGGAATCCTCGGCAATTCAATTACCGAGATGAAAGCGCAGGGTGTGCATATCTGCACAATGCAAATAGTATAATAATTCTCATCCTTTGCTCTCAGTTGAGAAGCCCCACCTCTTTAGGTGGCGAGTAATAACAAATTTGTCTCAGTGGGAGTTAGGTCTCCGATTGAGATAAACGCTCCGCGAGGATGCACAGTGATTCTGCATAGAATATGCATTTTTACTTGCGGATAGGAATTTTCTGCACTGAAAATTCCGTACGATATCATACTGGTAGCGGATTTTGCCGATGCTTCGCTGACCAGAATCACGCGCCAAGTCTCACGGATGTTCGACTTGAATTGAATCGAAAAGCATTTTTCTGGAAAAAGTGCCTGAAAATACCGTAAAAATGGCTTGTCTTTAATTGCCGGGTATTTTATAATAAAAGTTACAGGAATTGACAGGAAGAGAACGTGGTATAGCTGCTGAACAGATTGCGACCGGTTATTTTTCGATTGGCGGCGATGGGGCTGGAACGGAGTGATTACCTGCGGCAGCAGTATGACTGTTACAGTTCACATGCTGTGCAAGCGTGTGACCATAAATCCTGGAAGTTGATTCGAAGCTACAAGTTGATGAAGTACGGATCGCAGCATAAAATTATAGGAGGAATACTCGTGGAGAAAGAGATGATCATTGTACTGGACTTTGGCGGACAGTACAATCAGTTGATTGCCAGAAGAGTAAGAGAGTGTAACGTATATTGTGAGGTTCATCCTTACACCCTGCCGCTGGAAAAAATCAAAGAGATGAACCCGAAGGGTATCATTTTCACCGGCGGACCGAACAGTGTATACAAGGAGGAATCTCCGAGATGTTCAAAGGAAATCTTTGATCTGGGAATCCCGGTACTGGGTATCTGCTATGGCGCACAGCTGATGTCCTACCTGTTAGGCGGCGAGGTTGCCACAGCACCGGTCAGCGAATACGGAAAGACGGAGGTAGAGGTAGACACAACATCTAAGCTGTATGAGGGTGTATCCCCGAAGACCATATGCTGGATGAGCCATACCGACTATATTTCCAAGATGCCGGAAGGTTTCCGTGTGACAGCCCATACTCCGGTCTGCCCGATTGCAGGTATGGAAAATGAAGAAAAAGGCTGGTACGGCATCCAGGCACATCCGGAGGTACTTCATACACAGGAAGGCTCCAAGATGCTGCATAACTTCGTATACAGTGTCTGCCATTGTGCAGGTGACTGGAAGATGGATGCGTTCGTAGAGAAATCCATTGAAGAAATCCGTAAAAAAGTAGGAAATGGTCGTGCCCTTCTGGCTCTGTCCGGCGGTGTAGACTCTTCCGTAGCAGGCGTCCTGATGGCGAAAGCGATCGGCGACCAGCTGACCTGCGTATTCGTCGATCACGGTCTGCTTCGTAAAAACGAGGGTGACGAGGTAGAGGCAGTATTTGGTCCGAACGGTCCGTACAAGCTGAACTTCATCCGTGTCAATGCACAGCAGCGTTTCTACGACAAGCTGGCAGGTGTAACCGATCCGGAGCGCAAGCGTAAGATCATCGGCGAAGAGTTCATCCGCGTATTTGAGGAGGAAGCAAAGAAGATTGGCAAAGTAGATTACTTCGTACAGGGTACGATTTACCCGGATGTGATTGAGTCCGGTCTTGGAAAATCTGCTGTTATCAAGTCCCACCACAACGTAGGCGGACTTCCGGAGCACGTAGATTTCAAGGAGATCATCGAGCCACTGCGTATGCTGTTTAAAGATGAGGTCCGCCGCGCCGGTCTGGAGCTTGGTATTCCGGAAAATCTGGTATACCGTCAGCCGTTCCCGGGTCCGGGACTTGGCGTTCGTATCATCGGTGAGGTAACCGCAGAGAAGGTACGCATCGTACAGGATGCAGACGCTATCTACCGCGAGGAGATCGCAAAAGCAGGTATCGACCGCACACTCGGTCAGTACTTTGCAGCCCTGACCAATATGCGTTCCGTAGGCTGCATGGGCGATGTCAGAACCTATGACTATGCTATCGCACTTCGTGCCGTCCTCACATCCGACTTCATGACCGCAGAATCCGCAGAACTTCCGTGGGAAGTACTTGGAAAAGTCACAAGCCGAATTGTCAATGAGGTAAAAGGTGTAAACCGCGTACTGTATGATTGTACGGGGAAACCGCCGGCTACGATTGAGTTTGAATAAGCAAAAATGCTTAGTAAACCCAGCGTTTATGCGGGTTTGCAGCATTTTTAAAAGTCTTTTGATAACAAATTGATAACAGTTGCATGAGCGCCATTATTCTTATAATCCGGTGGTTTTAAGGTTAGAGAATGATTGACAGGTGGTTGTGCAACTAATAAATCCATATTATTTAGAAAGCCCTTAGCTGTGGGTAAAAACTCATGGCTAAGGGCTTTTTTGTCGTATTTATTTATCTGGTTTGAGTTTGTCTTGGAACATTTCGACCAGAGTGTCGCTAAGTGCCTGTGATGGGACTTTTGCCCATGTTTGAGTGGTATCAAACTCCGGGTAGTGGTAACGCCACTCATCGTATTTGTCTTTACTGATTTCTTCAGAAGATAGCTTGTCAGCCTGTTCTTTCCAGGCATACAGCAATTTCCGGAGTTCGTGAGCGTCTTTGCCTTTGGAAGTATCGACTTTCAGACAGATTTCTCCGTCTTCTGATTCACTGACAGTCAGACCGTACAAATCTTCAAGGGTAAACAAAGTGTGCATCAGTCCGATATAGCTGTCAATGTCCGGCACATCAAGGGCATGAGGGGAAACATCCAGAGCCTGTGCCAGTGCAGCAGTAAGTTCCGCTTTCGGTTTTCTTGTTCCTGTTTCATATTGCGCTAAACGTACATCGGCACTTCGCTCAGGAAAGCCGACAATCGTACCAAGATATTTTTGTGTCATCCCACGCAGAATGCGGAAAAAATGGATTCTCTCTCCAATCGCCATAACGTGTCCACTCCTTGTATGTATTTTACAATGAGTATAGCAGATATGTTTAGGAGAAGTCAAGATAATACAAAACAAAAAAGTTTAATATTTTCCGAAAAGCCACTTGACACAAGCAAATATGCTTAGTATAATAAGTTCGAATTAAGCAAATAAGTTTAATAAAAACAAAATGACCGTCCGAACAGTATAAACCGCCAAGACCTTGCCAGACGGCAAGCGAGCGCCTGATCTATTACGGTATATCGGGACAGCACAGTGCCGAACAGGGAATACCTGCTGGAACTTCATTCGGATAGAACGGCAATCAAAAACGAAAGAAAGGACTGATTATATGAAAAACAGATTTATTTGTGCCGAAGAAGTGGCACAGGAACTAAGCGTATCAAAGCCGTATGCTTACAAGCTAATCCGTCAGTTGAATGAGGAACTGAAAGAAAAAGGCTTTATTACTATTTCAGGACGGGTAAACCGCCAGTATTTCTATGAAAGGCTCTACGGAGCAGGAAAGGAGGATGAATAATGCCGGTATTCAAAAACGAGAGCAATGGAACATGGTATGTGATGGCGAGATATGTCAACTGGAAAGGCGAGCGTAAGCAGAAATGCAAGCGTGGATTTTCTACCAAGAAAGAAGCACAGGAATGGGAGCGAATGTTTCAGTTGCAGAACTCCTCTGATATGGATATGAGTTTTGAAGCTTTTACCGAACTGTATATCCGGGATATGAAAAGCCGTCTGAAGGAGAATACATGGCTGACAAAGGAGCATATCATCCGCACAAAGATTTTACCTTATTTCGGCAAGTTGAAAATCAGCGAGATTTCTACAAAAGAGGTTATCGCATGGCAGAATGAGATGCTTGCCTATCGGGACGAAAAGAAAAAGCCATACTCACAGACCTATCTGAAAACGCTGCACAATCAGTTGTCCGCTATCTTCAATCATGCGGTGCGGTATTATGAGCTGCGTTCCAATCCAGCCGCTAAAGCGGGAAATATGGGAAGTGAGGAACACAAGGAAATGCTGTTCTGGACGAAAGAAGAATACAAGAAATTCTCATTTGAGATGATGGACAAGCCTGTTTCCTTTTACGCTTTTGAAATGCTCTACTGGTGCGGCATCCGTGAAGGAGAACTGCTGGCACTGACCGCCGCTGATTTCGATTTTGAGAAAGAAACGGTCAGAATCAATAAGTCTTATCAGCGATTACACGGCGAAGATGTGATTACCACACCGAAAACAAAGAAAAGTAACCGCATCATCAAAATGCCGAAGTTCCTATGTGAAGAAATGCAGGAATATTTGCAGATGCTTTACGGATTGAAGAAGAAAGACCGAATCTTTACAGTCACAAAAAGTTATCTTCATCACGAGATGGACAGAGGTGCGAAAGCCGCAGGCGTAAAACGAATCCGTATCCATGATTTACGGCACAGCCACATCAGCCTGTTGATTGATATGGGATTTTCAGCGGTGGCGATTGCAGACCGTGTAGGGCATGAAAGCATTGACATCACTTACCAGTACGCTCATCTGTTCCCGTCAAAGCAAACGGAAATGGCAGATAGATTAGACGATTTAGGGAAAGGAGAGATTGAAAATGTCAGCTAAGAACAGAGATAACAAAAACCGTTGGAGAAACATCACAGTAGGGTTTCGGGTATCGCCCGAAGAAAATGAACTCATTAACAAGGCAGTTGCCTTATCGGGACTGCCAAAGCAGGAATACTGTTACCGCCGCTGTCTGAATCAGGATGTAGTGGTACAGGGCAATCCCAGAATATTCAAGGCACTTAAAACGGAACTTGCCACTGTGCTCACAGAATTAAAGCGGATTGAAGCAGGAAACGGTGTGGATGAAGAACTGCTGAATGTCATTGAACTGATCGCTGTTATTATGGGCGGTCTGAAAGGAGAGGACGAGGATGGAAAATAAAAAAGAAAAGACTGCCCCGGATGTATCTGTTGGCGCAGATACGGAGCAGCCAATTCGTAAAAACACTACAAGTAGTATATCCGAGAATGGTGGAAATATCAAGAGTTTTGAGGAATTGCAGAGAGAAATGCAGTTGCGATCAGACCCGTCCTATCTCCAGACAATCTCCATGAATGAACTGTTTGACACACAGTATCGGAGTAAGCAGCCGTTGATTGACGGTCTGCTCTACCCCGGCACTTATATCTTTGCAGGTTCGCCCAAACTGGGGAAGAGCTTTCTGATGGCACAGCTTGCCTACCATGTCAGCACAGGTACACCGCTTTGGAATTATACCACCCGAAAAGGAACGGTGCTGTATCTGGCACTTGAGGACGATTACCGCCGCTTGCAGGAGCGTCTGTACCGGATGTTCGGGACAGAAAGTACCGATAATCTTTACTTCTCTGTTTCTGCCAGCCAGCTTGGAAATGGACTGGATGAACAGCTTGCAAGATTTGTGGCAGAGCATAAGGACACGAAGCTGATTATCATTGATACGCTTCAGAAAGTGCGTGAGGTTGGCGGCGATAATTACAGTTATGCAAATGATTATCAGATTATGGCAAGACTGAAAAGTTTTGCGGATGCTCACGGACTTTGCTTACTGCTCGTACACCACACGAGAAAGCAGAATGCGGATGATAAGTTTGACATGATTTCCGGGACAAGCGGACTGCTTGGGGCGGCAGACGGAGCGTTTCTTCTTCAGAAAGAAAAACGGACAGGCAATGCCGCAACACTGGAAGTATCGGGCAGAGATCAGCAAGACCAGAAGCTGTATCTTATCCGCAATACAGAAACATTGTTGTGGGATTTGCAAAAGGCAGAAACGGAATTATGGAAAGAACCGCCAGAGCCGTTACTGGATGAGATTGCGGAGCTTGTTATGAAAGACAATCCTTATTGGGAGGGTTCTCCAACGGCACTTGTTGCACTGATAAATGTGGACATTCAACCTCATGTTATTACAAGAAAGCTGAATGTTCTTGCAGGAAGGTTGTATGCAGAGCATGGGATTCTCTTTCGGAGTGAGCGTGTCCATGAGGGACGGAAACTAAGGCTCTGGAAAGACAATACAGAGAATGCGTGACAGTACGTGACGGTTGTGACGGTATTTTTGACAGCGGGGCGGTATCAAAATAACCGTCACGACTGTCACATACCGTCACGGAAAGGATGGATAAGATGGGAAATGTGCAAATATCACAGGAATTATTTATGCAGTTGCTCCGCTTTCACTTGGTTGAAGATGGGAGCTGTGAGAAAGAAATCAAGCAGGGATTGGAGAAAAAACTGGACAGAATGGTCATGCGTGACCTGTATGGAAAATTTAAAACTGCTCCGACAGAGGAAGAACGGGAACGGGCGAGAAAAGAGTATCTGGACAGACGTGGAGTGCCGGAGAGTTTCCGATGGTAATTCTTCCTTGGTGATAAGAACAGGAGCGTGGCACGCCCCTGTTAAGCATAGACAAGGAGAAATCTGGAAAGGAGAATCATGCAATGAGAGAAGGAAGATTAGGTTATAACTGTGAAAATGGAAGATATGGATTGCTGTCAATGGACTTATGGATTGATACGGGATTTCACTGCGGAGAGTGTATGGAAGTTCTGGTAGATGATCAGTGGGTAAAGACCAGGATGGAAATGAATCTGGCGAGGGAATGGTATCTGGTGGGAACGCCCTATTGCGGTGATCTGGAGTATGTACGGGCAAGGATACCGGAATAAATCAGACAGAAAAGTAAAGAATCGGTTTGGTGTCAGGGATAAAAAATAAGCCCGGATACGGGCAAATAAAAAGGGCGGATACGCCCAAAATAAAAAGTCCAAGCCGGAACATGACAGAGGAAGATAGCACCTTATAAAGCCCTCGGCGTTTGAGAGCGAAATACACCCATCGCACAAACTTCGTTTATGCTCTGTGTATTTCGCCCTTGCAGGGGGCAACCGCCGACAGGCGGATAGTTCGTAAACAGGTGCCTATGCACCTACTCACAGCAAAGCAGGCGAGAGCCGGAAAGGAGAATGCTTATAGGCAGACATTCATTTATCAGACAAAACAAGCTGTCTGATGTGGCAGGAAGAATTGACTATATTTCCAATCCGAAAAGACAGGAACATCTCTATGCTACCTATCAGACGGAAGGAGCAACATCAGAGTTCTGGAAAAATCTTGCCAGAGAGAATCAGTTGGATTTTAAGGCAAGCGGAACAGCAGGGAAATGTATTGAAGGACGAGAGTTTATCATTGCACTTCCAGAAAGTTTTGTTGAGTACAAGGCAGATGATGTAGTAAGGCTTTTCACGGACAGCTTTCATAAAAGGTATGGTGTAGAATGTAGTGCGGCACTTCACCATAACAAAAGAATGACCAATTACCATATCCATCTTGTATTCAGCGAACGGAAAATGCTGGAACATCCCGAAGTGAAAATTGCTATCAGAAATATGTTTTATGATGAGCAGGGAAAGCACAGACGCACGAAGAAAGAGATTTTAGATGAGCAGGGAAATCTTCGGGTAGGATGTAGCATTATTCCCAAAGGGGAAGTTTATGAGAGCCATATTTTTACGAAGAAAGATGAATGGTTTAAGAACGATGCTTTTACCAGAGAAGTGAAGGAAATGTTTACGGAAATCATCAACAGTCATGTGAAAGAAGAATCCGAAAAGCTGTCTGTATTTCAGCAGGGCGGTGTGTATCTGGCAACGAAGAAAATCGGGAAGAATAATCCGAAAGAAGCAGAAATACGGGCAGATAATGCGGCAAGGCAGGAATGGAATCGGACGGTTGATGTGGCATTAGTCGAGGGCGTTCCAGAAGAAGATATTTTAACGGTCAAGCGGGAAAAAATCACTGACAAAACGCTGCAATCAATAAGGACACATGGTTGGCTGCCGGATATGTTTCAGCAGATTATCCGTGGTGCGAAAGACTTCTTACAGGAAATGATTTTCAAATTTAAGCTGCCGCCAAAGCCAGTACCGAAGATTGATTTACAGGAATGGAATGATATGCGGAAGCTGATGGAGAAACTTCAGAAGCAGTCACAGGCGATGAAGTCCACGCAACAGGAGCTTTCCTTGTTGAAGAAACAGCTTTCCGAGACAACAGGATTTTTCAAAGGAAAAGTACGGAAATCCTTAGAGGGCAAAATTGAACAGGCAGAGAAACAGGAAAAACGTATTCATATAGATATGGAACAGATGGTAACACAGGCAGGATATCCAGATGTTCAGTCCTTTGCAAAGACGTATCAGAAATCGGAAAAACTGGTCAGGGAATATAATGAGGAGCTGCGAGCATGGGAAAATCAGACAGAGCAGAAGAAAGAGCCGTCATCAGAACCGCCGAAAAAGGCAAGCATACGGGAAAAATTGCACCGCTATCAGCAGGAAAGCAGACAGCAGCCGAAACGGTCAGTTAAAAAGAAATCTATGGATAGAGAACGATAAGAAAGGTGGAAATGATTATGAAGAAAACAATTTTTGAAGAAATGGGCGGCACTTATATCAGACACGGGGATTATTTTATCCCCTGTCTTACCTTGACGGAGGAAGAACAGAGATTTATCGGCGTATGGGGACAAAGACATTTACGCTATCTGAAAGAATATCGTAGAAGTGTATATTTGAATTTACTTACAAGTGGCAGGCTGAATAGTTATCTTGCAGATATAGAAGAACAGGCACAAGAACGCTTTGAAAGGATTATAGAGCAGATGAAACAGGAGCAGGGCATTACAGAACAGTTAAAGGCAGAAAATCAGATGGAATGGGTATCGAGAATGAACAATATACAGGCGTGTGCAAGAGAGGTTGTGAACGCCGAATTGATTTATAACTAAAAGAAAAGAGATTTTGGATAAATGCTTGACTGTAAACCTTGTTTATAGCTTATTCTTAAGATAAAATAGAGTTGCTTGAAAGGAGTGCATAACATGACAATAAAAGATGTAGAAGAACGAACAGGTTTATCCCGTTCTAATATCCGTTTTTATGAAAAGGAAAAACTTATTGAGCCTTCGAGAAATGAAAGTAATGGTTATAGAGATTATTCTGAAAATGATGTGGAAAATATAAAGAAGATTGCATATCTACGTACATTGGGAATTTCTATTGAAGATATACGAAGTATTATATCCGAAAAAGTAACATTGCAGGAAATGCTTGAGAAGCAAAAGGAAGTATTAAAAAATCAGATTACTGATTTGAATAAGGCGAAACTCATGTGCGAAAAAATGCTGGATGAAGAAAGTATTAGTTATGAAAAATTACAGGTAGAACAATATGTAACAGAGTTGCAGGATTATTGGAAAGATAATCAAACTGTTTTCAAATTGGATTCAGTCAGCTTTTTGTATATATGGGGAAGTATGCTTACTTGGATAACGATTACCGTATTATGCTTGATTATTGGGGCGTTGTCTTATTCTAAGCTGCCAGTAAAGATTCCGGTACAATGGAGTAAAGGTGTGGCAACATCTTTGGTGAATAAAAACTGGATTTTTATTTGTCCCGTTATCTGTATTATAATCCGTTATTTATTAAAACCTTTTATTTATGCCAAATTACAGATGAACAATTATTATGGAGATATTATAACAGAGTATTTGACAAATTATATGTGTTTTATTGTGTTGTCGGTAGAAATTTTCTCCATACTTTTTACTTTCGGAGTGGTAAAAAATATTGTTGTACTGTTATTTGTGGACACAGTAGTTTTTATTGGATTGTTAGTCGTTGGGCTGACGAAAATGGATTTGAGAGGAAAAGAAATTTTATGATTCAGATTTCAAATTTAAGTAAAAAATATGGTGAAACGGTTGTTTTTTCGGACTTAAACTATACATTTGAAAATGCTTGTATTTATGGACTTGTTGGAAGAAATGGAGCTGGAAAGACTACTCTTTTAAATATACTTTCGAATTATGACAAAAATTATACAGGAGTAATCTCTATCGACAAAAAAAAGATGAATAAGGTTGATTATCTTGATATGCCGGTCGCCTATGCAATGGATCAACCAAGTTTTTTTAATGAGTTGACGATATATGAAAATCTTCTTTTGATTGCTTCAAGCAGAAAGATAAAAAAACAAGAGGCATTTGATAAAATCGAGAGGATTTTAGATGGGTTGGGATTAAAAAAGTATGAGAACTATTCTCCGTTAGAACTTTCAAAAGGTACAATGCAACGGTTAAATAATGCTTGTGCAATGATACAAGAAGAAAAAATTACTATTTTTGATGAACCATTTTCAGGACTTGATCCTGTCCAAATGAAACTTTTAGAAAATGTAACAGTGGAGTTTCACAAGAAAGAAAAAGGAATTTACATTATTTCAAGCCATGATATAGAGTGTTTACAAAATGTTTGTGACAAGTGTCTTTTGTTACATAACGGACAAATTAGAGAAATCAATATGGAGGAAGTTGACAGAGAGGAAATAGCAAAAATTTTATCTGAAGGGGAGTAAGTATGTATCAGTTGCTTTTGAAACAGAGATTCAAATTTGCAGTTAGAATGGTCAAACGAAATATAGGTGCTTATCTTATACTGATTGCTATTGTGCCATGTATTCTTATATTGCAATCTATGATTCAGAAAAACTATGGAATGGATATTGCTGTTTTTATACCATATGGTATTCTCTGTTTCTTGTTTATGAATTTGTTTGGAACAATACCAAGAATGCGTATTTCTCCTGAAACTTATATTTGGAAAATAGAAAAAACATATATTTGGAGAGTGAAGAAGATAGGAAAAAGCATGGTACTGACGTTGAGTGTTGCGTTGATTTTATTTTGGGCTTTTCCAATGGAGGGAATGGTCTTAAGACAGTTTATTGTGGCTATGCTTTGTAACCCAATTGTCAATATGCATACGGTTTTATCAACACAATATAAATATCGGGATATTATGAATATATGTATGTTGGCAGTAGTAATGATTTGTTTTTTTTATGGAAGTGTATTTGTTACCAGTATATTATTGATCATTTACGGATTATATTTTATTTTATATCCTTATTTTAGCTATCAAGCAATTATCCCGTTCTTTCAACAATATAATCAGATGTTATATGGATTTTTGAATAGAGAATATGATACAGTTTTGCAAACGCAGGATGAAGTGTTCTTCCAAAATAATCAGAAAGAAATGAAAGGACTGATGAAGAAATATTATGGCAGCCGCTATCGTTTTTTGATGGTTTATGAGGTGGTTAGTATTGTCAGAAGAAAGAAACAGATTATGTATCAGTATTTTGCGATTGTTTTAATCACAATGTTATTATCGCAGATAGACGGAAAATATATTGAGTATGTATTATTGTTTTCTATATTGATATTAGGACAGAATGTTGTCAGCTATAATGTGCAAAATGAATTACGTTTAGTTAGAAAAGGATTTCCGCTCAGATATTCTTTAAAAGAAAAATTACAATGTAAGTCAGTTATTGGAATGTTCTTGTTGTTACTTCCAATGCTCTGTTATTGGATAGCGTATAAAATTGAATTATTTAGTATTATCCTTTGGATATGGATACCGATTCAGAGTATTATAATATATACAGCAAAGAACCGACTGCAAAGGTTACTATATATACTTCCGTTTTATATTTTGTCATTGTTATCTATGAGAGTATGGCAGATGTTTTTTTAACAATAAGATTATTGATTTTCTAAGCAAAACCGCTTATAATTTGAGTCGGTACATATTGCTATTATCCACAGTTACAGGGCGTGTGTTATCAATGCCGATAACAAAATGATAACATTAGCCTGTATAGGCAGGATAATATGGATAAATCAAATAATTAAAAGAAAAGCGAACACGGCAACAAATAATCTCTAAACAAAATTGATTAGTGATTGTCGAGTTTGAATAATACACGAAATCCCTACAAACCGTGAATTTAAGCGGGTTGTAGGGATTTTTTAATTGGCTTTGGGTACAATTTGGGTACACTTTATTATTCTGAGGAATATTAACCCGATGACTTAATATTCATTCTTGGGATTCAAACCAATATAATCCATAAACTGGTCATGAGATTTCTGAGCTTTTAAAGCTTCAGGGCAACGTTCAGATTCAGGATAGATATCCATCCAAAGGTTAAATGCTTCTTCTGCCTTAATTAGAGCAAGACCTTTTTCGAAAACATCTTTTATCTTTTCGCACTTTTTGACTTCTTTTTGATATTCTTCATATCTTTCAAACCAGGATCTCATTAACATGAGACTTCCAAAGGAAACGGCAATCTGTTCGTTTCCTTCCTTATCTTTGTATTCAACAAGTTCCCCACTATATTGACGGAAAATCTGAAAAAGCATGTGCATGGCTTTTACACCATCAAAATCGGCACCGGTAAGAGCCTCGACATTAACATGTAATGCTTTGGCAAGCGCTTCGAGGGATTTAAGCTTGGGATTTCTTCTGCCTGTTTCATAGGCGCGAATATAAGCCTCGCTTACACCGACTTCATCACCTAGTTGTTTAAGTGTCAGACCGCGTTCCTTGCGGATACGCCTGATATTTTCACCGATTGTCATAGTTTTACGCTCCTATCGCTGTAATAAAAACACAAAAATACGTACAGTGCGTACCTTTTGAATAAATAATATACCAATTGATACGAAAATGCAAGAAAAAGATATTGATACGTATCAAAAGATACGCATAGAATAAAACGAACGGAATAACGTTCATCGAACCTTGACAAATGAATAAGGCGCAATCGGTTACAGAGGTAACGAGCGATGCGGATCCCGCGCGAAGATGTCAAGAGACGGAGCGAACAACAGGGAATTCCAAAATGAAGAAAAGGAATCTTCAATCGCAATGAAGGCCACAAAAGATACTCCTTCCCAGCCACAACTTGAACGGTGAAAATCCGTCGCACGTAATGGGGGAAGCTTGGGGGAACTAATTCTCGGAGATGCTGAAAGGATGCATGTGTGATGGGAATCCTACCATCAGACTGGTTGTTGGAGACAGTAACAAAAAATATTTTAAGAAAGGATAAAAACAATATGAATTCCGGAATATAAAAAAGCTATGAGAGAGAAGGAAGCTGCTGAAGCTGAAATTGAAATTCTCAATGCCGAGAAAACTGAGGTTGAAGCTGTTATCGAAAACATGAACCATGATCTGGAATCCGGACAAAAGGATATTGAGGAACAGAAAGAAATTCTAAAGGAGATCGCTGATCAAATCTCTGATGCTGAGAAAAAAGTTGCGGCGAGAGAAAAGACTTTGGATAAAATCCTTGATGCAGGGAAGCCGGTGGAAAAAGAGATTGAGGAGATTAAGTCCCAGGTATCGGATGTCATGAGCTTATTCGGAGGGGAACCGATGGTGAAGATTCCGAAGAAAACTTTTGAAAGAATGATTTCAAGATATCGTGTTGCCGGAACTTTTGAAAATCTCAATCGACAATATGCCAGTGCAATCGAAGCAAAGGATAAAACCATCGCCGGATTAAAAGAACAGATTTCTGCACTGAAGAGTAAGGTCGGAGAGTTCACAGATTTCGTTTCTGAGCATGGTCTTATGGAAACGTTTAAGGAATTTATCAGACCGAAATCTCTCAAGGAGAAACTGGAAATCGGGAAGCAAAAATCTCGTGATATGGAGACCCAAAAGAGAAATTTAACTGTAGTAACGGATAAAAAGCATGATATCGCGATATAGTCGCGAGAAAGGATTTGGATATGAATGTATATGGAGTATTAACTATACCGGAGGAGTTTGAGGAGCGAGATGACCGCTCCTATGAAACCTTGAAAGAGGAAGGCGTATTTGAACTTAAACTAAAGTTCAGAGGCTGGTATCGGAAGGCATTTTCAATGGGACTGATCTGCTATTTTGAAACGACTGATGGGATAAAATATAAATTGTTTTGCTTCCGTCACACCAAGAATGGAGAAGACCAGTATCGCCCGAAGCGCTGTGAGGTTGATTTTGAAAAGGTTGATGATGACACATGGTGGCGGTGTACTCTTGAGAAAAACAAGAAAGGTAATTGCACTTGGATAGCAGCAGAGCCAAGGGAATGATGTAAAATGGGCGGGAGAGATAATTCTCCCGCCGGCTTTTTTAATTACATCATCAATTGGCCAATTACATCATTTTACGAAAAATGATGTAATTGATGTTGACAATGAGTAAAATGGATGTTATTATTTAAATGCGTCATTATATCTGATTATGAGTGAATTGATGTTTGAATGAGGATATTAAAATGAGAAATTTTGATTACAGTAAAAAATGGGAAAAACTACTGACACCGGAAATCGTGGCTTTGCTTACGCAGATTCATGAATATAAAGGTGAACAGTCACTTTTTATTGAAGCAAAAGCAGATACACTGACACAGCTTGTTGAGATTGCAAAGATTCAGAGCACCGAGGCGTCCAACAAGATTGAAGGCATCTATACTTCTGATGCTAGATTAAAAGCTCTTGTAAAGGATAAGACTACGCCTAAGACGAGAAACGAGCGCGAGATTGCCGGATACAGGGATGTACTTAATACAATCCATGAGAGCCATGATTATATATCGATAAGGCCGAATATGATTCTTCAGCTTCATAGAGATTTATACAAGTTTGAAGGATATGATATCGGCGGAAAGTATAAAGCTGCGGATAACGTGATTGAGGAAGAAGACGAACAAGGCAACAAGTTCGTGCGATTCAGACCGGTTCTTGCATGGGAAACGCCGGAAGCAGTCGAGAATCTTTGCAATGAGTTTGATAAAGCTCTCGGAACCGGAACAATTGATCCTCTTCTTCTGATACCGATGTTTATATTGGATTTCCTGTGCATCCACCCGTTTAATGACGGTAACGGAAGAATGAGCAGACTACTTACATTGTTGATGCTATATAGGGCCGGATACATTGTTGGAAAGTATATCAGTATCGAGCACCTGATTGAAAAGACGAAAGAATCATATTATGAGTGCCTGCAGGAAAGTTCGCTTAACTGGCATGAGGAAGAGAATAATTACGTTCCGTTCGTACAGTATATGCTCGGTGTTGTAGTTGCGGCGTACAGAGATTTTTCCGACAGAGTAGAGACATTGGTTACCAGCGGTCTTTCAAAACCGGAGCGCGTGGCTGAACTGATCAAGAACACTTACGGTGAGATCACGAAGTCACAGATTATGGATAAATGCCCAGACATCAGCCGCATAACAGTAGAAAGGGCGCTTTCAGAATTACTGTCATCAGAAAGCATTATAAAGATCGGTGGCGGCAGATATACAAAATACGTTTGGAACAGAGACAAGGAATAAAGGAGAACGATAATGACCGGAGAACTTGGTAATAAGATTGATAATTTGTGGGAAATCTTTTGGAACGGAGGAATCACAAATCCGCTTGATGTTGTGGAGCAGATGACATACCTCATGTTCATAAAGGATCTGGATGATACGGACAACCTCCGCGCAAAGGAAGCGGCTATGCTTGGACTTCCTTACAAGAGCATATTTGCGGATGAGGTTGAAATCGGAGACCGCAAGGTTGACGGTAATCAGCTTAAGTGGTCTACATTTCATGACTTCCCTGCACAGAGAATGTACTCTGTTGTTCAGGAATGGGTATTCCCTTTTATAAAAAATCTTCACGGAGATAAAAACTCTGCATATAGCAAATACATGGATGATGCAATCTTCAAGGTTAATACACCTTTGATGCTCTCCAAGATTGTTGATGCTATGGATGAGATTTATTCTATGATGGAAGAACTTCACCAGACAGACATCCGCGGTGATGTATATGAGTACCTTCTTTCCAAGATTGCTCAGTCCGGTGTTAATGGTCAGTTTAGAACCCCGCGACACATCATCCGTATGATGGTGGAGATGATGGATCCGAAGCCTACAGACTTTATCTGTGATCCTGCTTGTGGAACTTCAGGATTCCTTGTTACCAGTGGCGATTATTTGAGGGAAAAATATAAGAAGGAAGTCCTTCTTGATAAGCAAAACAGAAATCATTTCATGAATGACATGTTCCACGGATATGACATGGATAGAACCATGCTTCGTATCGGTGCCATGAATATGATGACTCACGGCGTGGAGAATCCGTTCATCGAGTATCGTGACAGCTTATCGGACCAGAACCCTGATAAGGATATGTATTCTCTTATACTGGCTAATCCGCCTTTTAAGGGAAACCTTGACGCAGATACGGTGTCAACGGATCTTCAGAAGGTATGCAAGACTAAGAAAACAGAGCTTTTATTCCTGGCGTTGTTTGTAAGGATGCTTAAGATAGGCGGAAGATGTGCGTGTATCGTACCTGACGGAGTGCTCTTTGGTTCTTCCAATGCTCATAAGGCAATCAGAAAAGAAATTGTAGAGAATCAGCGACTTGAAGCGGTTATTTCCATGCCTTCCGGTGTATTTAAACCTTATGCCGGAGTTTCTACCGGAATACTTATCTTTACTAAGACCGGTCGTGGCGGAACAGATGATGTATGGTTCTATGATATGACTGCCGATGGCTTCAGTCTTGACGATAAGCGTACTGAAATCAAGGACAACGATATTCCTGATATTATCAGCCGCTTCAAGAATCTTGAAGCTGAGAGGGATAGAAAACGCACAGACAAGTCTTTCATGGTATCAAAGAAGGAAATTGCTGATAACGACTATGATCTTTCAATCAATAAATACAAAGAGGTTGAATATGTTGCGGTAGAGTATCCGCCGACATCAGAGATTATGGCAAATATCAGAGAAATCGAGAAGCAGATCAGTCAGGAAATGGATGAGCTTGAAAAGCTTCTGAAAGCGTAACTGTAGTAGAAAACAAGAGTTGTAGGGATGATAGATGAAAGTAAAAATAGGTGATATTACAAAAATAAAAACTGGAAAACTTGACGCGAATGCATCATCTGAAGATGGGGAATATCCTTTTTTTACATGTTCAAAGGAACCATTAAGGATATCAACCTATTCGTATGATTGCGAATGTGTTTTAGTTGCTGGAAATGGAGACCTAAATGTAAAGTATTACAATGGAAAATTTGATGCTTATCAGCGTACCTATATTATTGAGGATAATAGTGACGGAAGACTTTTTATGCCATACCTTTACTATTTTATGGAAGGGTATGTAGAGGAATTAAGGAAACAAGCAATAGGCGGGGTGATTAAGTACATCAAGTTAGGAAATCTGACGGATGCAATGATTGAATTGCCAGACGTAGAAATACAGAAGAAAATTGTAAATATTCTGTCTAAGACAAAGAAAGTTTTGGATTCGAGGAGCCATCAGATTGATATGTTGAACAATCTCATCAAAGCCCGATTTATCGAACTCTTTGGCAGCTCACCTGAAGGCAATATCACTATTCAAGAGTGCTGTAAGAAAATCGTAGGAGGTGGTACGCCTTCGATGCAACACCCTGAATATTATGGAGGCGATATTCCATTTATTAAATCGGGAGATGTAAAGACAGATAGAATTACAACTGGCGCATTATCACTTACACCTAAAGCCCTGACATCTGGACGTGCAAAACTAGTGCCAGAAGGAATCGTCATAGTCGTGATAAGAAGTGCGGCATTGTTGCATGAATTTCATGTTGCTGTAACAGATAATTCTGTAGTTATTAACCAAGATTTGAAAGCGTTGTATCCTGCTGAGGGAATAGTGCCGGAGTTTTTGATGTGGTCAATAAAGTCCCAAGAACAATATTTGTTAAGTAAAGTGCAAACCATGCTAACAAGCCATATTCCGATGGAAATACTGTTAGATCTCAAAGTACATAAGGCGACACTTGATGAACAGATGGGATTTGTGAAATTTGCCGAACGAGTCAACAAATCAAAAGTTGTAGTACAGAAGGCATTTGATGAAACACAAATGCTTTATGATAGTTTGCTACAGGAATTCTTTGGCTGAGGTGATGGAATATATGAAAAAAATCAATAAACTTAAGTCTATCATTGGTGAGATAGATCAGCTTATACAGAAAAATGTGACTAGTTCATCCCCTGATTTTCAAGCGTGGAGAACAAAAGCAGAAAGATTCTTAATCGGTGAATATGGTGCTGAGAGCTACGAGGTCGGTGAGTTCAAAAAAATGCAGTATTCCTTAAGTGTATATGCAATTGGAACTCCTCAAAGCGATTTTATCGCTGCTTGCAAAAGGGGACTTGAACGAGCTAAGGCAATCTTGTCCACATATTTAGACGAACTTGAGGAAAATGAAGCTACTGAGACGGGAATCAACGCATATAGCAAATTGAAATATGAGTTTTCAGGGATAAGGGCAGTTGTAGAGGAATACACTGATAGTGGATTTGTCATTAATTTCTTGAATGGATTAGAACAAGGGATAAATGCCAGTGACAAAGCTAAGGTTAAGTATTATTTGCAGGAGTTATTAAACTGGTATGAAAAAAATTGGACTGATATTTGTAATAATGAATACGTTAACAACCTTGATGAACATGAAAGAAATAAGCAGCTGATAAAGGGAATTTCCGAAGAAATAGATGGCTGCGATTTTAGAGAAATTGATGATGTTAAAGCATTAAATCAATCGGCTGAACCTCTTATTTTGCTTAGTCATAGATCAACAGATAAGAAATATGGTGATGCTATAGAAAAACTTCTTTCGAGTATAGGGATTAAGAATAATCAGTTGATTTATACATCACATCCTTTACACAAAATACCGTTGGACAAGAATATATATGAATACTTGAGAGAGTCATTTGGTAGAAAAATCTTTGTTATTGTTTTATGGTCTAATGAATATTTGGATAGCCCGGCGTGTTTAAATGAAATGGGAGCAATGTGGGTAACGCAATCGGATTATACGAATATTTATGTACCGTCGTTTGACTTTACTAATCCTAAATACTATCAGTGCGCTGTGGACAAGAATAAAATGGGAGCAGTTCTTGATGGAAGTGACAACTGTAAAGCGAGTATTGTTGAATTGAAAAACAAACTGGTAGAAATGTTTGGGTTGGACGTTGACGAAAATCAATGGATATATTCGTTAGATCAGTTTATAGAGGATATTTCAAACTAGCATTTTAGTGAAGGAGGTAGTTACATGACCAATTTCGATAATTTGAAAAAAGAGCCGAAATTTAACACATTTTCCGATGTGGCGATTGCGGCTGAGAAAATTTTATATATAGATTCTACCTCCTGCATCATAAACTGCCGCAGGGCGATGGAGTTTGCAATAAAGTGGATGTATTCGGTCGATGCTTCCCTTATCATGCCTTATCAGGATAATCTGATAAGTCTTATGAGTACGGAGGAATTCAGGGATATCATTGATGAAGACCTTATGAAGCGCATGGACTTCATCCGAAAGATGGGTAACAATGCTGCTCATTCCAGCAAGAAGATTACAGAGGACCAGGCTATTCTATGCCTTGAGAATCTTCAGATTTTCTTAGATTTTGTATGCTATTGCTATGCAGATGAATACGAGGAGCATACCTTTGATAAGTCCCTACTTGCAAAAGACGAAACCGAACAGGTAAAAAAAGATTTCCCTGACGTTGATATAGAAAAGATGATTGCAGAGAATTCTGCATTAAAGAAAGAACTGACATCCCGCCGTGTAGAGCAGGTTGAGACTTATGTTCCGAAGCCACTTGATCTTTCTGAGTATAAAACACGTAAGATATATATTGATGCCATGCTTATGGATGCCGGTTGGAAAGAAGGTTCCGACTGGATCAATGAAGTTGAGCTTCCGGGAATGCCTAATAAATCTGAAGTTGGCTATGCGGATTATGTCCTTTATGACAATTCACATAAGCCTCTTGCTGTTATTGAAGCAAAGAGAACCTGTGTCGATGTGTCAAAAGGACGCCAGCAGGCAAAGATTTATGCAGATCTTTTGGAAAAGCAGTATAAGAGAAGACCTTGTGTTTTCTTAACCAATGGTTTTGAAACGAGAATTATAGACGGACAGTATCCGGAGAGAAAGGTTGCATGCATTTATTCCAAGGCTGACCTTGAGAAGATGTTCAATCTCAGAAGGATGCGGACATCCCTTGCTCATATAAATGTTGATAAAAAGATTGCCGGTCGTTATTATCAGGAAGCTGCAATTAAGGCTGTATGTGACAGCTTTGATAAGAAGAACCGCCGTAAAGCACTTCTTGTTATGGCAACAGGCTCCGGTAAGACAAGAACAGTAATAGAACTGTGCCATGTTCTTCTTGATGCGGGATGGATTAAGAATATTCTTTTCCTTGCAGACAGAACATCGCTTGTAACCCAGGCAAAGAGAGCATTTGTTAATAACTACTCTTCACTTTCGGTGACAAACCTTTGTGAAGAGAAAGATAACTATAATGCACACTGTGTTTTCTCAACCTATCAGACAATGATGAATTGCATTGATTCTGTAAAGGTTGAGGATCAGAAGTTGTTTACCAGCGGTCATTTTGACCTCGTAATATGTGATGAGGCCCATAGGTCCATTTATAACAAATACAGAGATATCTTTACCTACTTTGATGCTCCGCTGGTAGGTCTTACGGCTACGCCTAAGGATGATATCGATAAGAATACTTATGAGATTTTTGAATTGGAGCCCGGAGTTCCGACATACGGATATGAACTTGGTCAGGCTGTAACTGATGGATATCTTGTGGATTTCCTATCTGTAGAAACAAGGCTTAAGTTCATTGAGCAGGGAATTGTATATGCGGATCTTTCCGATGAAGATAAGGCAATTTATGAAAGCACTTTTGAGATGGAAGACGGAGATGTTCCGGAGGCTATCAGTTCATCTGCGCTTAATTCATGGATTTTTAATGAGGATACCATCCGGCAGGTGCTGCATACAGTTATGACCGAAGGTATCAAGATAGATTATGGTCAGAAGCTTGGAAAGACGATCATTTTTGCCAAGAATCATGATCATGCGGAAAAAATCCTTGAAATCTTCAATAAAGATTACCCGCATTTGAACGGATTTGCCCAGGTAATCGACAATAGGATCAACTATGCTCAGACTCTTATTGATGAGTTTTCTGAGCCGAACAAGCTCCCTCAGATCGCAATATCCGTAGATATGATGGATACCGGTATCGATGTACCGGAAGTATTGAACCTTGTGTTCTTTAAGAAAGTAATGAGCTATGCCAAGTTCTGGCAGATGATCGGACGTGGTACTCGACTTTGCCCAGGACTCATTGATGGGGGAGATAAGAGTAAGTTTTATATTTTTGATTTCTGCGGTAACTTCGAGTTCTTTCGCATGAGTAAAGGAAAACCAACTGCAAATATGATTGCGCTTCAGGGTGCAATCTTTAATCTGCAGTTTGAGATCACATATAAGTTGCAGGATCTTGAATATCAGGTAGACAGGCTTATAGCGTATCGTAATGCGTTGGTAGAGATGATGACCGGTAAGGTACAGGAACTTCCGCGTGAAAACTTTGCGGTAAGACAGCATCTGAAATATGTTGACTTGTATTCTGTTGAGGCAAATTATCAGACGCTGACATATGAAGATACATTGATAGTACGTGAAGAGCTTGCTCCTCTGATTCTTCCGAACGATGACGAGGCGAGTGCGGTGCGCTTTGATGCCCTTATGTATGGCATAGAACTTGCATACCTTGTGGGTAAGAAATACGGAAAAGCCCGCAGAGATTTGTTTAAACGTGTCGGGGGTATCGCCAGCGTTGCAAACATACCGGAAATAAAGGTGCAGGCAGAACTTATCGATAAGATACTTCATACAGATTACATCGATAACTGCGGCATTAATGAGTTTGAGGAAATAAGAGAAAAACTCCGTAATCTCATGAAATATATTCCTCATACCAAGCTTCGTTATGATACGAACTTTGAGGATGACATCCTTGATGTTTCCTGGAATGAGTCAGAGCTGGAAAACGATGACCTTAAGAACTACAAGGCAAAAACGGAATATTATATCCGTGAACACCAGGATAATGAGGCAATCAAGAAGCTTAAGTCCAACATTCCGCTGTCTCATGACGATATAGAGGCACTGGAAAAGGTCCTTTGGTCTGAACTTGGCACCAAAGAAGAATATGAGCAGGAATACGGCTCTAAGCCTTTGGGCGAGCTCGTTCGCGAAATTGTCGGTCTTGATATGAATGCGGCCAAGGCAGCATTTTCAGAGTACCTGGAGAGCAACAACCTTGATAGCCGGCAGATATACTTTGTGAATCAGATTGTCGAGTATATCGTTCATAACGGCATGATGAAAGATCTGTCCGTGCTTCAGGAATCTCCTTTTACGGATCAGGGAAGCGTGGTTGAGATATTTACAGATCTTAATGTCTGGATGGGAATTCGGAAGGTAATAGAAAGCATAAATGATAACGCGATAGCGGCATAAAATAATTAAAGGAGAATGGCTTTAAAAGCCTGTTAGGGAAAATGAAGGCTGGAGATATTATTGCTGGAAAGTGGCTGGTTAAGGCTGAATGCGAAGGGGGAGGCCAAGGAACTGTATACAAGGTAGCCGAACAAAACACAAGTGAAGCGGAATATGCATTAAAGTTTTTGCATAAACAAAAGGATTCAGAGCGTAGAAAGAGAATGCATTATGAAGTCCAGAATGTTTCTCGGTTAGATAGTATTCATTTGATGAGAATTGTGGAATCAAATGCGGATAGATATGGGGACGAAACTGTAAAACTGTATTATATTGCAGATTTTATCGAAGGAATATCTCTAGAAAAATATGTTGAATCACATGATACGGATTTTGATACGGCGCTTAATTTCTTTGTGGAATTGCTGAATGTTTTATACTATTGTCATTCGAACAATATCATTCATAGGGATATTAAACCAGATAATATTATGTTGCCAAACGGTGAGCTGATGTCTTTTGTTCTTATAGATTTTGGATTGTCGTTTAATCGTGAAGAACAAGAGGGAATAACAGAAACAAATCAGCAACTTGGAAATCGATTCATTCTTTTGCCCGAGCTGGTGAGTGGATCCTCTGAACAGAAGAGAATGCCGCAATCTGATATTACTCAGGCAACTGCAGTGTTTTTATACTTATTGACGGGCTGTATTCCAAATTCGTTGTTTGATGGAGAGGGAAAACAACCGCATCTTAGGCAACGATGCCAGGGGATTTTGCGTTCCAAGGTATTGGAAAGAAATGCATGGGATAATATTAATTGTATTCTTAGTAAATGTTTTGCCAACAATGTTGAGGAACGTTATTCGGATGAAAAGGAACTGCTACGAGAAATTCAAAATATACATGAGCGTCGTGTGACAGAGATTGGAGGAGATGTAATGGTGATGAATGCTGAGATATCTCAGAATACTAATAATGGGCTTACCACCTTACGATATTCTGAATTGATGAATAATTTAAATCCTTGTTTAGAAATATGTAATCCAGCGGGATTGCAATTACCATTAGAGACAAATGTTGAACAATTAATCACGTATGGAATCGCTTTGCCCAAACCTGTTCAAGCAAAAGTTGTAAAGTATTATTTGGATGGGGATTTTGCAACTGCCACGGAGCATGTTTGGCCAAGAGCGATTAGCATTCTTCGTAGAAGAATCCTGTCATTGGGTGAAGAATTTGTAGCAGACATGGTCGAGACAACTGATTTGGAGTATGTTAGAGAACTGCCTGCATACAAAGTTATTGAGTTAGCTAATGAACTCGGGTTTATAGATAAAAAAGGGAAAAGGCAACTTCTTAATGCTAATGAATATTACAATTTTTTTCAGAATACAGAGGCTGACGATTATGAAGAAATGCCAAAAGATGAGGCAAATATTATTATAAAAAATGGAATTAAGTATATTTTATATAACAATGAAGATTCTTTTGGGCTTCAATTTAATGATTTTAGGGAGAAGTTAAAAACAGGCAGAATATCAGAACTTTTTGAAGATGATGAGGTTATGTTTGAATCATGCCCCTATTTTTACTTGAAAACAACAGTTAGATCTTTGCTGAATTTGTTCTCTGAAACGGAAGAGATTGAGTTCGATAATGTTTCAATCAACATGAACAGCTTTTTCCCGATGGCATGGGGGAGATTAAAGTTTGATGAGAGAAGAGCTCTTGCAGACATGTATTCAGATTATCAAAGCAACAGAGATACTAAGCGCGTAAATGTGCTTAGTAAAATAATGGTAGCCGTTCATGGATTTGACTATGTCAAAGAAAACGAAAGATCTCGTACATATATTGCGGTTGCACGTAAATTAAAAGATGTTCATTTCTCAATGAATAATTTTTATAATGAGCCTAGCCAGATAAAGCTATTAGAGGATCTAGGAACGGTAATTCCTCCCTTAGCTTTAAAAGATTGTATAACTGCAATACTCTTTATAAAGTTAGGAAATCAGTATGGAACAAGCTGGTCTGCTGAAGATATAGCGGACAGATTGTTAGCTCGACTAACGGAAACTGAGTGGAGAACGTACTTGGAGCAGTACTTTAAAGAGGAAGAGGATTTACAGGATTATATTACAAATTGTAATAAGATGAGAAAGAACTGGAAAAATGTTATTGCTACTTACAAGCTAAAGGAGTTAAATATTACTGATGTCATAGCAAAAAGATTTGTTTCCATTTAAGTTTCTTTTGGGTACATTTTGGGTACAGTAGCATTTGAACGGTATGAATATATCGAAAAACGTATCAAATGATACGCAAAAGAAGTACGAAAAGAATAGAAAAAAACGGTTTGAATTTCTCAAGTAAATGAGTTTGAATAAACAAAAATGTTTAGTAAATCCGGCGTTTATGCGGGTTTGCAGCACTTTTAAAAGTCTTTTGATAACAATTTGATAACGGTTGCATGAGAGCCATTATTCTTGTAATCCAGTGGTTTTAGGGTTAGAGAATGATTGACAGGTGGTTGTGCAACAAATAAATCCATATTTATCTAAAAAGCCCTTAGCTGTGGGTATAAAACTCATAGCTAAGGGCTTTTGTCGTGCTTATTTATCTGGTTTGAGTTTGTCTTGAAACATTTCGACCGTAAATGGTAAACCACACATCTCTAGAACTACACCTCCAAGTTTGAGATAATGTTGGAAAAGTTGTACAATACACTTTTCCCATTTTTCACACTAGGAGGTCAATTATGAACACCAAACTTGCCACAGTACAGATCCGTGTAAAAAACTGGGCTGCTATTATTCAGGAGCGCAACGAATCTGGTCTGTCTGTCAAAGATTATTGTGCACAGCATCAGCTTTCATGAGACTCTTATTATTACTGGCTCCGCAAAGTGAAAGAGGCCCTGCTTGTAGAAAGCGGCTTTGTTGAAGTAACGCAGCCAAAGCAGTTCCCTGTGCAGAGGTCTGTAACAGCTGATCCAAATGAAATGTTAACGCTCAAATTCTTCTGTGGTTCCAGTAACCGGAAGATCAAAGGGCTGGTCTGGGAGGAAGACGGCTTCCTGCTTATTTATAAGCGGCTGGAGGCGGGAACTTTTCAATGGCCCCGATCGGAAGCGGAAGCCCGGAACATCACTTCGGAGCAGTATCATCTGCTCATGAGCGGATACTCCATAGATCCATCTGTCCATAAGATCGATCCAAAACATCCAGTGTGACTTTTGTACAAAACAGAGAAGTTTTCTGTTTGATTCGAAAGCCTGTATGGGGATAAAAAGTTCTGTTTTTTATCCGCTTAACATGAATTGTGGACAGTCTTCTCTGCCACATGAAAAGTAAGCCGGATCCACCTGTTTTCAGGCAGCCTGGAAGGTATTCTCTACAGAAAGAACTGCTTTTGGAGCAGGAGTTTTCCACCGTCAAAATACCGAAAAGATATCGGTCTGATTTTTTTGTTTTTTCGCTTCTTCTGTTATACCGGATCCATAAAAGCGAAGGAGACTGATCGTCCGTATGGCACTTGCGTTATCAAAAGAACAGCTGGCAAAACTGAATAAAAAAGATATCCTGCAGCTCTTGCTTGAAAGCATGGAGCAGGAAAAAGAATTACGTAGCCAGCTGGCTGTTCTTACGGATGAGTTGAAACGGACAAACCAGCAGATGCAGGTGATCCTTGAAAAATGGAACCTTGCGCAGGCAACTCGCTTTGGACGTTCTTCTGAAAAAATGACATATGATACCGGAGCCTGCCAGCAGTTGGAACTAGCCATCATGTACGCGGAATGTTTCAATGAAGCAGAAGCATGTTTTTTACGGCAAATCTTGCTAATAACCCCAAGTTTCGCCTATAATAGGATTCAGTATGAATAATAGAAAGAAGGGGGTTAAGCAATGCAGGCATATACATATATTTCTAAGGGAAGGTTTGAATTAGTGGAAAAACCAAAACCGGTGCTTATGCACGAACGGGATGCGATTGTAAAGGTAACACTGGCCAGCATCTGTTCCAGTGATCTGCATATCAAACACGGAAGTGTGCCGCGGGCGGTCCTTGGAATTACAGTCGGTCATGAGATGGTAGGAATTGTGGAAGAAGTTGGGTCAGCGGTGACCCATGTGAAGCCGGGGGACAGAGTCACTGTAAACGTAGAGACCTTCTGCGGTGAATGCTTTTTCTGTAAAAATGGATATGTAAATAACTGTACGGACGAGAATGGCGGCTGGGCCCTGGGATGCCGTATCGACGGCGGGCAGGCCGAATATGTGCGGGTTCCATTTGCGGATCAGGGATTAAATAAGATTCCGGATGGAGTGACGGACCGGCAGGCACTGTTTGTGGGAGATGTGCTGGCGACCGGCTATTGGGCGGCGAGAATCTCTGAGATCACGGAGGAAGATACGGTTTTGATCATCGGTGCCGGTCCGACGGGTATCTGTACCCTTCTCTGCGTAATGTTAAAGAAACCGAAACGAATTATTGTCTGCGAGAAAGATGAAAACCGCGTCCGCTTTATAAAGGAGCATTATCCGGATGTATACACCGTTTCACCGGAGGAATGTCTGGAATATGTTCAGAAAAACAGTGATCATGGCGGAGCCGATGTAGTCCTTGAGGTGGCAGGAGCCCTCTCTACTTTCCGGTTAGCCTGGGAATGTGCAAGGCCTAATGCAATCGTCACAGTGGTAGCGCTCTATGACGAAGCCCAGACGCTGCCGCTTCCGGATATGTATGGCAAGAATCTTACCTTTAAAACCGGCGGTGTAGATGGATGCGACTGTGAGGAGACGCTTCGCCTCATTGCAGAGGGCAAGATCGATACGGAACCGCTTGTTACCCATACCTATCCGCTTAGCCGGATCGAAGATGCATACGAGCTTTTTGAGAACAAGAAAGATGGAGTGATTAAGGTAGCGGTGGAGTGCTAGTTGGATAAAGAAAGGTAGGAGATACATGCAGAACATCAGATGGGCAGTTCTTGGAACCGGAGTGATTGCAAATGAAATGGCCGTGGCCTTAAAGAAAAACGGGCGAAACATCGATGCGGTGGGCAACAGAACCCATGAGAAAGCGGTTGCATTTGCAGAAAAATATGGGATAAAAAAGGTATATGATAATTATAATGACATGTTTACAGACCCGGATATTGATGTAATCTATATCACAACTCCCCATAATACCCATATTAATTTTATGCGCAGGGCAATTGAGAATGGAAAGCACATTCTGGTCGAAAAATCTATCACCTTAAACAGCCGGGAACTGGATGAGGCAATTGCTCTGGCGGATAAAAAGGGCGTCGTCATAGGTGAGGCCATGACGATTTATCATATGCCGATTTATAAAAAGCTTAAAGAGATTCTTGAGTCAGGGAAACTTGGAAAGGTGAATCTGATCACTATGAATTTTGGAAGCTTCAAAGAATATGATATGAACAACCGCTTTTTTAATAAAAACCTGGCAGGAGGTGCCATGCTGGATATCGGGGTGTACGCGCTTTCCTTTATTCGGTGGTTTATGGATTCCAAGCCGGATCAGCTTTTATCCCAGGTAAAACCGGCACCTACAGGGGTGGATGAACAGGCAGGATTGCTGCTGATGAATCAGGAAGGCCAGATGGCATCTGTCATGTTGTCGCTGCATTCCAAGCAGCCGAAAAGAGGCATGGTATCCTGTGAAAAGGGATATATAGAAATCATGGAATATCCGAGAGCCTGGGAAGCGAGAATCACCTATACAGATTCCGGAGAAACGGAAGTGATTCAGACCGGTGAGCATGCAGATGCGCTGGCCTATGAGCTGGCGGATATGGAGAAAGCCATCCGTGGGGATGCAGAATGCATGCATTTGGATTATACAAAAGATGTGATGGATATGATGACGGAATTCAGAAAAGAATGGGGATTTCAGTATCCGGAGGAGATGTAAATTATGGTACGAAAACACATCTTTTTTTCAGGTAATGTCCAGGGCGTCGGTTTCCGCTACCGTTCCTTTTATATCGCCCAGTCCCTTGGCCTGACCGGCTGGGTGGAGAATCTGTGGGACGGAAGAGTGGAGATGGAGGTGCAGGGAAGCGAAGCTTCCATTCGGGAAATGTTAGATCGGATTCAGCAGCAGAGATGGATCAACGTGACGGATATGGAGATCACAGAGATTCCCTGTGAAGAAGAAAGGGGATTTAAGATAAGATAGAGATAAAAATGAGGGGGATGTTACTATGTTTATCAATTTTTCCAATCATCCAAGCAAACTTTGGGCAGAGGATGAGAGAAATGCGGCTCTTCAGTATGGCACGATTGAGGATCTGGCCTTTCCGCAGGTTCCGGCAAATATGAGTACGGATGGTGTTCGTAAGCTGGCAGAAGAATATGCGGAAAAAATTCTTGCGAAAAAACCAGACTGTGTCATGTGCCAGGGAGAATTCTGTTTAAGCTGGCATGTGATTGCCCGCCTGAAAGAAGCGGGAGTTCGGGTGGCAGCAGCCTGCAGCGAGCGGATAGTTGAGGAAGTATACGGAGAAAACGGTACGGAAAAGCGAAGCGTGTTCCGTTTTGTACAGTTTCGGGAGTATTAAAAAAATCCTCCGGCTGTACCGTCAGATGCAGTCGGAGGAGAGAAATTAATTATCGATGTAATTTTCTTTCTATTTTTTCATAGAGTTCAACGTAGGCCTTCAGTGCCTTTCGTACTGTATCAATGCTGTATCGATTGTCATCCTCACCAGCATGATTAGCCTGATTACGAATCTGTTTCAATTCCATGTGAAGACGTACTAAAACGTTAATGTCTTTCTTTTCTTTCTGGTGTTCACTGATGCGGTAGCAGCGGCTTTCCCAGGCAGTATCTTTTTTGGGCGGATTGATATAGCAATTGGGATATCCACGGTAATATTCAATTTTATCCAGATCGTCAATTTCACTTAAATTGAGGAAGAAAGTTTTATTTTTATCTTTCTTTGTCCAGCCAAATTTCTGGAAAATATAGTTTTCTACAGATTCCCAACGCTGCTTTGGAGAATTATCATCGTTTAAGTGCTCTTTCTCACTTTTCTTAATGATTGTGCCGGAAGGAGTCACATCAAATAATTCTTTGCAATACAGGAAGTTATGTTCAATGATCTCTTTTGGCATCTTGCTTTCCACAAGAGTGAGAGCCTGCTGGATAAAGTCTTTTTCAATACACCATTTAATTTCGTTGATGGTTTTTCGCTTGCTGTTGTCTAAAAGCTCATCACCATAGCTGTCACGAATCAAATCCTGGAAGAGTCTTAAATAGCTGGAATTATCAAGCGATGCAGGAGTGCCTCCAAGTTTTTTCAGTGAATCGGAAAGGTTTGATAAACCGGATTCAAATTTGTTGACATCACACAGCTGAATACCTTCGGCTGTTGTTCTCATGCTGTCCAGAACCTTCTGTTCGATTTCTCCTTTGAAATTTTTCATAGACTGATCAAGAGATTTGATCTGCCCATAGTTGATACATTCATGGATACCGGAAACAAAGTTTATAATGTCGAAAATCTCAGCTGAGGATGTGAAGTAGGCGCGGCTGACTCCATTTACAGGCTGGAATTCTACATTATAGATATGTTCAGGTTTGATCTCGATATTTTCCATCTGAAGCAGGGATAAAACAGTATTTAAAATCTCCTGAGCTGTACGGAAACCACCGTGGGTATCTACAAGGATGTTTAAATCCGGATAATGATTCTTAAGAAGACGGATCTCTTCAATCACATCATGGATAAATTGACGGCTGTTTTCGGAGTGTTCCTCCGCACGTTTTACCGGATCAGTTTCTTTACTGCCGAAATTTGTACAGATCTCTTTGTAGGACAGTGGCGACTGATGTTTTTGCGCAAATGTGGATGTGGTGAATGCGAAATAGTTTCGTGCTGTATCTTTAAAATCGCCGTATCTTGGATCAGTCAGTTCAACGGTGTCGTCCAGAGTAGCTGGAGAACAGATCATAAGAATTCCATCCAGTTTTTCACCATTGTTCTTTTCTGCAAATTGATGCATCAGCATATAAGGAACAGGCTCTAACTGATAATAGTATTCTTCCGGAACTTCGGTTTGATCCGTCGAAAGCATCGCAATACCTTTACGGGGATTCGGGCTGATCGTGCTCAAAGTCAGCAGAAGGAGATTTTTGGTTCCTTTTTCAGCTGGACTATCGGGAGCAAAGTCGAAGAAGCTGCCATTTGCTGGAAGTGGAAAAGTTTTTTTAGCACAATCACTAACTATTTTTTCGTCCATATTTGACCTCCTCATACTTACAGTCCTGAAAAAGCAGATCCGTCAGACTGCATATATAATGAATTATACGGCAAAATTGCAAAAATCACAATAAACTTTATTGTGGTTACACATAAATTTGCACAAATATGCACATAGATATGCTTTCGTACGATGTTTTTCTTCTTTTGCGTACCTTAAACAATTCTGCCGGGGACCATATCAGATGGGAGTTATCTCGCATCTGATATAATTCAAGTGTCCAAAAATAGTGAAACTCTTGCTGTATCATATAACCATCAAAGAGATGGAGGGAAACGAATATGGCAAAACTGACAAAACACGATAAGAAGTCAATTGAAAAGAGCATGGCTGTGCCGGCTGAGCGCGGTCCGGTATGGAACAGACGTCCGGTTGTTTTTGCGGATAAGCGCCGCACCTGTTCCCGCAGAAACGGAAAGATGGAATGTTTGAAGGAACTTCGCAATTATTAAAGGAAGTGTCCAAAAACAGTGAAGAAGATAAGTTATTCTATTATTATCAAAGTGATTGTTAACAGACGATTAGGAGGAAATGAGTATGAGTATGAATACAAATCAGGTTTTACAGGATGTAACAGTAGAAATGACAGCAGAGCAGGAGGCATACAGAAAAGCGGAAAAACGCCGCTTTGTAATCGCAGTGGTGATTGCGATATTGGGCACACTGACTGCGTTCAGTGAGAGCGGGGACGGAAACGCCAGCCTTGTGGGGATGATGATCGGGACACCGATGGCATTTCTCCTTTTCGGAGGAATCCCATACGGTTGGAACCTTGTATCTAAGGTGACACGCTATTTTGAGTGGATTCTGTTCCTCCCAATTATGGGATGGCTGATCTATTTCGGCGTGAAACTGATGGCTTCCATGTGCTGCGGCTGGTTCTTCTTTGGCCGTGAGTGCCTGGTACGTATCAAAGCAAAAGGAGGAAGGGGATAATGAACTGAACTACTATATTTCAGATCTTCATTTTGGTCATGCCCGGCTCAATGAGAAGATTGATGGCCGGGGCTTTGAAAGCACCGAACAGATGGATGAATATATGATTGCCCAGTGGAATTCACGGGTAAAAGATGGGGAGCATGTATTCATCTTAGGAGATCTGAGTGTTTCTTCCCAGGGAGAGGAGGTGAATCAGATTCTTCATCGTCTGAAGGGCAGGAAAACACTGTTAATAGGAAATCATGACACATACCTTCAGGATCCGGCATTTGATAAGGGGCTGCTTGAACAGGCAGTCCCTTATCTGGAATTGCAGGATGGGAGGTACAGCCTGGTATTATCACATTATCCGATTCTTTTTTACAATGGACAGTATATTCTGGATCAGGAAGGGCGGCCAAAGACCTATATGCTGTACGGACATGTGCATAACGGTCCGGATGAACAGAAGATCCGCGAATATCTGAAAGATGTACGTAAACATCCGAAATGGAATTGCGTTCTAAAAAGAGAGGATGAGATACCATGCCAGCTGATTAATTGTTTTTGCATGTTTTCTGATTATATACCGCTGACACTGGAAGAGTGGATTCAGGCGGACCGGAACAGAGATAGAAACCAGTGAAATATGTAAAATAATGGAAATACTCCCCCGGTTCCGGAGAAAATGCGATATAATGAGCACAAGAGAGCCATAGGGAGCTTGCTCACTTTTGGCGAACGGCGAAGTGATTGAGTGATGAAATCACGAAATAATATCTGCAAATGAGAATGCGAGGAAGTAGAATTATGATCAATGAAACTACAGTGTCATGGCTGGAGATCCCTTATATTACCTTAACATTTTGTCTGCGCTTTTTGAATCCATCGGAAGTTCCGGAACAGAAGGTTTCAGCTCTGCGCGGTGGTCTGGGTGAGATGCTGCTGAGAAAAAACTGTGTGGCAGACCGCAATTGTGATGAATGCAGGTTTCAGGACAGCTGCATCGTATGGAATGCATTTTATACACCAATGCGTTTTAAACCGGCATATATGACCGGAAAAGAAAGCCTGGGATACCTGATAGAGTGCGACAATCAGGAAACGGATATGGATCCGCGTCATGGATTTGTATTCCGCTTGAAACTATTTGGACGCAATATTGCGCTGTTCAGCCAATATCTGGATGCGTTTTGGCAGCTTGGACAGGCCGGAATCGGAAAAGATCATGCCAGATTTGAAATCGCAGCGGTTTTATCAGAAGATGAAAGCATGATTTTAGATGAAAATCAGATTCATATGGAGAACTTCCGGATCCGGACTGTAGGAGATTACATATCTCAGAGAAAATGGGAGCTTGGAATCGGAAGGGGATGCGGCAGGGAAGAGAAGCATGTCTGCCGGATTAACTTCCTCACACCCCTGGCCCTTCGGAAGGATCGCATCGATCTCTATGATTTTGATGCAGATGCTATCTGGAGAGCTGTACACCGGAAAATTCAGATGATGAGCTGTTTTGATGAAAATCCGGTTGAACTGGAAAAGCCTCTTGTCTGGCCCCGGATGCTGGAATCTCATATTGCACGTTCCGGAATCCGCCGGTATTCGAATACCCATAAGAGCAAGATGGAGTTAAAAGGAATACGGGGTGTAGTTATGATGGAAGATATTACCGAAGAAAGATTGGAAGAACTTTTAGCGGGAGAATTGTTTCATATAGGAAGAAATAATAGTTTTGATTTTGGTCGCTACTTAGTAGAAAGAGAGGAATAAGTGAGAAAATCAGTCTGTTTAAATCCGGAGGAGATCTTTCATGTTCATACTTGGCGGTGTGGGCATGCCGGAGAGGAACGTGAGGAAGAGTATATCAAAGTAGCCATTCACCTGGGCGCGAAACAGATTACATTCACGGATCATGCACCATTTCCAGGTGATCTTTTTCGTGGAAGAATGAAGATGGCAGAACTTCCAGAGTATGAGGACACACTGTGGGAACTTCGAGCCAAATATCAGGGGAAAATACAGGTAAGAATAGGACTTGAGGCGGAATATCTGCCCGGATTTCAGTCTTATTATGAAAAACTGAAAGAAGATGAAGGGATAGAATATCTGCTTCTGGGACAACATTTTTACGAGTTAGCGCCCGGTGAATACAGCTTCTCTAAAAAAGGACTGAGCGGCCGTGCAGACGGAATCGTCAGAGCAGAGCTAGAGGGAGTGGAAAGCGGATATTTTTCCGGCATAGCACATCCGGATCGGAGCTATCGCTACTTAAAACCTGGAGAACAAGCAGACATAGGAATTGTAAAAGAACTAATTAATGCCGCCGCAGAATATCACATTCCTTTAGAAAAAAATATCAGTTCAATGGAAGCAAACTGGTATTATCCGGAGATATTCTGGAAATATTGTACCGACGATTATCTGGTCGGTTTAGATGCCCATTCTGTATCGGAGATGATGAGAAGATATCATTACTCAGCTTTTTTTGATGGAGTCAATTAAAATTAACCAATTAAAAGTGTGCTGTAAGTAGTTCTCAAACCCAGAAAAAAGAGGTATACTAAAAGAAGGAATGGGACTGTCAAATATGAACAAATTGTGAACTTCCAAAAAACACCCTTCAAAAATGCCTTTTTCAGAATATTCTGAAAAACTTCTGGAAAAATGGACCCGCAAAGCCTTGATTTACAAGGGTTTCCAAAGGCAAGGGTAGAAATGAAGGTCGCCCCTTTCAGGGCATTGACACAATATAAAGCACTTTCGTGCGTAATCTCCCTTTAGACGTAGAAATGAAGGTCGCCCCATTCAGGGCATTGACACACAGCTGTTTCAGCGCGTAATCGTACTTTTCTTCGCGTAGAAATGAAGGACGCCCCATTCAGGGCATTGACACAATTGATTGTTTCCATCATCATTGATAACTCGTTTTGTAGAAATGAAGGACGCCCCATTCAGGGCATTGATACTAATTTGAGGCATTATTCTTTTGCACAAATCTATGAAAACAGTTGAAATACTTATTGTTAAAGAACAACTTGTCTAATTTTTCTGAATTCCCCATGTTAGACTTAACTCATGAAACGAAAATGAATATTTGTAGACGCACTTTTGATGTGTGTGTTTTGATAGACAAATACTGCAAAAGGTGGACAATTATTCGATTACAGTGGTATAATCACCTAAAAGTGTTCGAAAATTACAGGAAGGATGGACAATTTCATGAGACAACTGATGATTTTAGAAGTATCTCAAAAGCAGGCGTACATCTTTGAGAGTACGAAACTGAAAGAAAACGTGGAACGGTCAGAGGAGATATGCAGGGTGACAGATCCGGCATATTTTGAACTGGTTGCAAAGCGAAGCAGCCTTGCTTTTGACAAAGAGAAAAATGTGGTATATTCCGGCGGCGGCCATACGGTTCTGGAGTTCCCGGATCGGGAGTCCGCAGAGAAGTTTGCCTATGCGATCTCTTCTCGGGTTCGCCGTGAGTATCCGGAGCTGGAGTACTTTATCAAGACGATGAAGTATGATGAGAGCAAGGGAGCGGGAGAGAATCTGTTCCGTCTTTCCCAGGAACTGGAAAAGAAAAAATCAGTTCGTGCAGCTTCGTTCCATCAGGGCTCTTTCGGAGTAGAAGAGAAAGATTCGAATCTCCGCCGTGCCAAGGTAAGTACCGGACGTGTGGACAAAATTGAGATGCCGGCGGAGCATGAGTATGTGCCGGAAGGTTATGTTATGCCTTATAAACTAGAAGAACTGGGAGTCAGCAAGGATGATTCCAGTTTTGTGGCGATTGTTCATATTGATGGAAACGGCATGGGCAAACGGGTGGAAAACCTTCGAACTAAGTGTAAGGATCTTTCGTGGGAGGAATATAAGAAAACACTTCGCAGCTTTAGTGATGCGATTGATGCGGATTTCAAGACAGCTTTTCGAGGCATGCTAGATGAGATCGGAGAGCAGATTCCGGCTCTGGTGGATGCAGGATTGAACCTGAAGAACCGTTCTTTCCCGGTTAGAAAACTGATTCTCGCCGGTGATGATGTCTGCTTTGTCACAGAAGGCCGAATCGGTCTGGAGGCAGCGCGTATCTTTATTGAGAAGTTATCTGCACTGGAAAATGCAGTGGATCATCAGAAATATACGGCTTGCGCAGGTGTTGCGATTGTACATCAGAAATATCCGTTCTACAAAGCCTACGAGTTATCAGAGATGCTTTGTTCTAATGCAAAGCGTTTCCTGGCTTCCTATGATGACCGGATTAAGGATTCCGGAACCAAGGGCTGTGCGATTGACTGGCATATCGAATTCGGTGAGATCATCGATGATCTTGCTGAGATGCGTCAGAAATATGAGACAGAGGATGGTGGAACCCTGGAGTTAAGACCCTATATGCTGTGTGCAGAACCGGAGCTTTGGGAATTAGAAAAGGTACGCCGTTACCGCTCCTTCAAAAAGCTTTTAAGCATGCTGCTTGATAAGAAAGAAGTCTATGCGAGAGGCAAGATCAAGGAGCTTCGAGGGGTACTGAAAGAAGGCGAAAAGGCAACCGAATATTATCTTCAGTCTTCTCTTATGGATATTTTAAATCTGGATATTTTTGAAGATCATAAATTGGAAGAACAGCTCAGACAGATTGGAACCGGAAGCGGATTGGAGCGCCGTGCATTCCTGGATATTGATGGAAAGAAGCATTCGCTTTATTTTGATGCAGTCGAGATGCTGGATACCTTTATCGGTCTGAAAGAGAAAGGAGAGCAGGCATGAAGCTTTTGATAGAAATGACACTGCAGTCGGATGCCGTGTTTGGCAACGGACTCAGCATTCCGGGCGGAGAAGATATCGCGACACAGATGGATGATGCAGGGTTTCCGTATCTGAAGGGAAATACCTTCAAGGGAATCTTCCGGGAAGAACTGATTAATCTCCTTAGTTGGACCGGAAAAGATACGGCAGAGACAGACCATATCGTCTGCACTCTGATGGGAGAAGGCGGTTCGGAACTTCTGGATGAATCCAGAAAAGTTAGTTTTTCCGACTTAGTAGTTCATCCCCTTCTGCGCAGTGCAGCAGAGGAGGAAACAGGAGATCTTTCAGAACATAAAGCTATGTTTACGTATACCAGAGATTTTACCAGCCTGGAGAATGGTATGGCTAAGGAAGGTTCCCTTCGTCAGTGCCGCTGCGTAAAGAGCGGATTTCATTTTTACGGCACCTGTGTCTGCGATGCACAGGATGCTGAACTGGTGAAAGAGGTGTTAGGACTGATCAAATGGGTCGGTACCATGAGAAACCGCGGTTTTGGAGAAGTAAGTATCTGCGTGGAGGATCAGCATGAATAATTATTGGAAGATTCGTTTGAAAAATATGGATCCGCTGAGAATTGCGGATGATAAAAGTAGTCAGCACGGACAGACAGACACACTGCGCTATATTCCTGGCAGTGCGCTTCGGGGATATGTGATGTCAGAACTGGCAAAGCAGGCTGAGTTTGAGACCTGGAAACCGGCATTCTTCAATGGACAGATTCGTTTTATGAATGCCTATCTGACGGTGAATGGAAAGGAATTAATTCCTTCTTTAAAGGGATTTTTCGAAGATAAGACACCTTGTATTGATAAAAAGAAGATTCAGAACGTTATTAAGAATGATGTGGAGTCAGGATATAAGCGGGCATCTCTCGGCAGCTACTGCTATGTTGAGGGAGACTGCATCTGCTATACAGGTCTTGAATTGAGTGAAGATATCAATATTAATATGGGACGCACAAGTGAAAGAAATGTTTTCCGGAGTCAGTACTTGCGAAAAGGACAGAATTTTACCGGTTATGTATCGATGGCAGATGACATCGATGCAGAGCTTAAGGAAGCAGTTCTGGAAGTTTTGAGTAAAGAGATCCGGGTAGGTAATAGACGCAGTGGCGGCTATGGAACCTGCTATACGGTTCTGGAAGCCATGAATGGGGCAGTTCCTTACGGAGAGGTACGGACTCAGAAATCATCGAAGGAGTTCTATCTGGTGCTTCTTTCCAATCTGGTGATGAGAAGTGAGATCGGAGAGCTCTGCGGATTGAATCTGGAAGAATTGGCAGAGCGTTTAGGCAGCGGAAAACTGGAATTAAAGCGTTGTGCAACTTCCACGGCCCAGGTTTACGGTTATAACCGGATCTGGAAGGGGACCATTCCTTCCGCCAACATGTACGAAGCAGGAAGTGTGTTCTCACTGACAGCGGATCGGGAGATTCCGGAGGAAAATTTCCGCCGTGTAGAAACAGAAGGACTGGGTATCCGGACTGTGGAAGGATTTGGCCAGGTGGCATTTATGGAAGGATTTGGCCAGATCATTTATAAAAAACCGATGGAAAAAGCGGTAGAGCAGGTGGAGATAATACAGACTTCTGAAAAGAGCAAAATCCATGCAGGGGAAGATTGTCGTCTGGCAGCCAGAGGACTTTTACAGCACCGGATTGAACGAGGCATGGAACGTTATGTAGTAGAACATACGGATGAATTGAGAGGAATTACATCCAGTCAGCTGGGCGTGATTGCATCGATGTGTATCAGCTGTCAGTATAAGCCGGAAAAGGCAGAGTGGAAGCTTGGAAGTTTTCTGGTTCATTCCAAAGAAAAGACAGAACGCTACAAAAAGCAGGATAACAAGAAAAAACCGGATTCCTACCATCGTTATCTGGAGAAAATGCTTAATTCTGATTTGTTTGAACTGCTTGAAATAGACGGAAAAAAGGTGATGGGAATCCCGGCTGATCAGTTGTTTGAGCCGGATGAGCAGATTCGGTATAAGCTTCAGCTGATGGAGCGGCAGATACGCTACGCAAACAGGGAGGGAAGAAATCATGGCTGATAAATACGGAAGTTTATATGATCATATCGTATCCTATCAGATCACGGCGATATGTAAGGAACCGCTGCACATCGGCGGAAACGATGACAGAGCCGGAGGAATCCTGATTCATCCGGTAAAGAATGTCCCATTTATTCAGGCAACCGGATTAGCCGGAGCGATGAGAGATTACCTTGCAGGTGAGCCGGGACTGCAGAATCAACTGTTTGGCTCTAGTGCAGACGGCACCGATACAGGAAGTAAAGTCCGGATCAGCGATGCATTTTTCACGGGAAATGTCATAGATACCGAATTGAGACCAAGAGTTAAGATTAACCGGGAAACCGGTACCTGCCAGACGGTTCAGACCAAAGGCGGACAGAATTGGTCCGGCCAGAAGTTTGAGATGGAGTCAGTGGCAGCAGGTTCTGAATTTACATTTAAGCTCTATCTGTATGAACGGGAACATGAGTATGAGGCAACGATAGAGAGGATATTAGGTGCTCTGCAGGCTGGCAATATTCAGCTTGGCGGTCAGAAGAGCAATGGCTGCGGATATGTAGAGTTCAAAGAACTGCTGAAAATCGATTATGATATGACCCGGGAAAAAGACCGGAAACTCTGGAGAGATGAGTCAAAAGAGGGACAGTCTATTCTGGAGGAGCTAAAAGGACGGGTATCCACGTTGGATCACCGCATTCATTTTGAACTGAAGGGTAAAGTGGACAGCGAGATCCTGGTCAAATCCATCGATGTAAGAGATTATAATGAGGAATCAGCGGATGCAGAACAGATGCGCAGAGCAGACGGAGAACTTCTGATTCCGGCCACTTCGATTAAAGGTGTGCTGCGAAGCCAGATGGAGAAAATCGCAAAGCTGAGACAGCTTCCGGTATCGGATATTGAGGCTGTATTCGGTAAAAATGCAGAAAAAGAAGAAAAAGGATTTCTGGGCTGCATTCATTTCTTTGATGCGATGCTGGAAAAAGGCGGTGAGCGTCCGCCACAGAAGCGGATTCACATCGATAAATTTACCGGTGGTGTGATGTATGGAGGACTTTTCAGTGAGACTCCGGCTTATGGTGAACTCACTATCCGGGTTGATCTGGAGGAGGAGAATAAAAAGGCTGCAGGCCTTCTTCTTATGGCACTGCGTGACGTAGGATTGGGTATTCTCCCTCTGGGAAGCGGAAGCAGCATCGGCAGAGGTTATATAGACGGAAGTGAGCTGCTGATCAAAGAAGGAACCGAAGTGATCGCAAAGATCAACTTAAAGAGCAGACAGATTGAACAGGGCGCAGATTTGATCACAGAGTATGTGAAAGCGGTCTGAGAAGGGATGGCAGATTATGAAAACATATAAACATCTGGATGTCCGGGCGGTATCTGCGGAGCGTTCAGAACTGAAGGAAAAAGCAGCACAGTATCCTTATGTAATTGCTCATATGTACAGTGACATCCTGTGCGGAAACTGTGTTCATGATGGGATTAACTGGGATGAACTGGTGGAATTAAGAGCATTTGATGAAAAAGGCGAACTGCATGTATACGAGCAGAATGGTTCTTTGAAGGCTGTAGAGATTACGGAGAAAGAGAATGCTGATGCAGAAGAGGATACCGTGATCAAGTACTATCAGGTTCGTAAATCAGTTTCCGCTGTCAAATCTCCATGCAGACTTGCAGTAAAAGAGTATCTCGAGGCGGATGAAGACGGACAGGCTGTAGTTGTCTATACAAGACCCTTTGGATTGGAGGCGAAAGCAGAATGAGTTATGTAGGAGCACCCTATAACTTCGTACCGTTGGGCAAAAAAGTATACCGGAAAGACGAAATCACAAAGCACAGTGAGATAAGTGGCTTATCCGGATATCTGGAGTATCAGGTTACTGCCAAAACTCCTATCATAGTTGACGGCGGAGATAAGCATTTTTATAAAAATAAGGATGGAAAGGCAGCCATTCCGGGAAGTACCATGCGGGGGCTGGTGCGCAGCAATATGCAGATCTTAAGTCAGTCTTCTATCGCGGATGATATTGCAAATGCAAAGCTGATGTACCGGTGCGTAGGCGGAAGTTCAAGAAACCTGAATAAAAAGGTGTACGATGGTACCTTAGGTTCTGATACGGTTGTTGTCGGCAAGGGAAGATTTTCTGTCTTAAAGAACGTTAAGGGTGGATATATCGGCTGCAAGAATGGAAAATATTACATTATTCCATCCAGCATCCAGACACTTCAGCGTGAACTAGGCGAGATGAATTACTATGTTTTAAGTGAGCGCCGGATCATTGAAGATAAGTTTCGTGGATTTGAGATGTTGAGAAAAAGTCCCTGTGTACTTCAGAACTCCAACACGAGACCTTTTGTGAAAGAAGCAAGAGGAAACCGTGTTCAGTATAAAGGCGACAAGAATGTAAATTATAAGCCGTATTTCAAAACAGTTTATTATCAGCCGAAGGGAATGCGGAATATTTCTGCTTTATCAGAAGAACCGAAGAATGGTTATAAAAAGGGTACACTTATCACCACCGGTTTCATGAATCAGAAAAAAGCATTTTATGTAATCCCGGAGATGGCAGAACTTCCGGTAAGCGAGTGGATCCCGATTGCACCTCAGGATATAGATAGTTTTAAACGTGATTTTGAGGGAAGAAAGAATCAGTTGACCGTGGCAACCGGATTTAATCTGGCTAAGATGGAGAAGGATGAGAAAGAAGAACTGAAAAAGGAAGTGAGCCGTTTCTTTGGCCTGCCGGAGAATGGTGAGATCAAACCGGTATTCTATATTGAGTTAGATGGAAAACTGTACTTCGGATTTACTCCAAGACTTCGTCTTTTCTATGAGAAGGAAATCTATGATGGATTGTCGAAAGAACAGAGAGACAATAGCCTTGACTACTGCAAGTCCATGTTCGGATTTGCGACAGATAATGAAAGCTACCGTTCCAGACTTTCTTTCCAGGAGGCCGTGATAGATAAGAATATTTCTGAAAATGGAAAAACAGCGGTAGTGCTTGGGGAACCGAAGCCTACCAGTTATCTGGATTATCTGGTTGGAAAGAATGGTGAAGCAGTTACGTATCGCGGTGATTTTGCTTTAAGAGGTATGAAACAGTATTGGCTTCATACGAAAGAGGCTGCCAGTGGCCTTGGAAATAACAAGGACGTAGGATCTGATTTCTATCCATACCCGAAGGAAACTTCTTTCACCGGGCAGATTCGTTTTTCAAATCTGAGTGAAGAAGAGCTTGGTATGCTTCTCTGGAGCCTGCTTCTGGAAAAGAACAGCCAGCAGAACATAGGAAAAGGAAAACCCTATGGATTTGGCCGTGTAGAGATTTCGCTGAAACAGCTGAATATTCTGGATACGGCTGCCATGTATGACAGTGAGACCCTTTGCTTAGAACCCTACCGGGAAGAGAAAGAACTCTGCAGTGAGTATGTGGATAAAGCTAAGAAAGATATGACCCGGTTCCTCGGAAAAGATGTGATGGAACATCCGCCGGTTCGTGATTTCCTGTTGATGAAAAATGGCAATGAGATCCCGGATGACAGTAAGACACATTATATGAGCATCGAGGGGCGTGACAGCGACTATCAGGTCCGCAATAGGGAACAGATCCCGCTGGATACCATTGGAGTTGTTATGGGTAAGGAGAAGAGAAAAACTCAGGCACAGACTGGTCAGGGTAGTCATGGAAATGGATATAACAGTGGAAAATGGGGCAAGAATAATTCTTATGGAAATAAGAATTCAGGAAGCAGAGAATATAAAGACAGTGGCAATGCGACCACGTCTATGGCCAGCGTGTTTGCAGGAATAAAAATCGATTCATAATGTGGAACAGATAGTTTCCCACCCATAGAAAAAACCGGGATTATCCCCGGTTTTTTCGCTCTTTTAATGACTTTATGATGTGTTCTCTCAGACTTTTAGGTTCCTGTACGATAGCAGAACTTCCAAATCCGTAGATCCAGGGACGGAACTTGCTGATGCCGTAGACGGTATCTTCGTAGTACAGATAGCCGTCTTTTTCATAGAGTTTTCCCTTTGTACGGCAGGCCAGATCCCGTTTTACTTTTTCCCAGACATTAGCCTCGTTATAGAACTTTACCTTGACATGTTCCGGCTGTTCGGAGAAGCAGTTTCCCCATACCTGGGGAGCGATGGAATCAATGATGGAACTATCGCCTGCATCGACTTTCTCAGTCCCGGGCCACAGATCCAGGATGCGATCTAAGCGGTGAACCTGAATCTTATTCTCAGAAACAGACAGGACGCAGTACAGGTTTTCAGACTCATCGTAGGATATCTTCAAGGGCTGGAAGGTAATCTTTAGAATCTCTCCTATGGAGTTTTTATAATTCATGGAAAGAGATTTCTTTTTTTTGATTGCTTCATCAATGATCTGAAGGCGGGATGTCAATTCCTGGTAATCATGGATGGTACGATAGCTGTCCTTTATCTGAAGAAAGGATGTTTTTGTAATTGGCGAAGGCTTGTCAGGTGTAATATCCTTCCGTATGGCATCCAGTGCCAGGGATTCATCGTAACTTAAAGCAATATTGAAGTTATCAGATTCGGTTAAGGAGCAGTTTTCGATATCAATCGGGATATGATCGCAGTCACCATTTAAAAGTTTTTCTTCTAAATCTGGATCAAAACGGTTAAGCATATCTGCGATAGTATATTCAAACTGGCTATCTTCATCGGACATGTCACCATCGCTTTGATTTTCTTTAAACAGGTCCTTGATATTTTCGAAATTCAGGAAGATCCTGTTTTCCAGATTCTCCGGGATAAAAGAAATATCACCATCATATTTTGAGTTTATGGCTGCCTGCCATTTCAGGATAGCAGCGATGTCCAGGCGGATCGTATCGATCGGAATCTGCGTATAATGATGGAGCTCCAGGATAGACATTCCGTCAAGGTCATAACTGCCTCTGGAGATCCAGCTGTAATAGGTCTGAAGACGGATATAAGGGTTTTCGTAATTATTCATACTCATCCTCCTCGTATCTCGATAAGGTTCGGTCTATGGAAAAATTCATTTTGTCCTTTAATGAGGCAGGTTCGATGACGTGGACACTACGTCCGAATTGCCGGAGATAATTTGCAAAATCTCCCAGACCGCGGATGGTGTCCTGGTATTCCAGCTGATTTTCTTCCGGAAAATAGGTGATGGAAGCACCGCTGCGATGCTGTTTCAGGTAGTGAATTTTTCGTTTGACATTGGCTTCCAGATCAAAGCGGACCTTGACCATAAGCGGTTCTTCCAGCGATATGCTGAACATCTCGGAGAAGATATGCTGATATGTGGTAGAACGATAGCTGTCATTTGGAAAATCCGTGTTTTCAATGGTGCTTATACGGCTCATATCGATAATCGAATTGTATTTTTCGGTCAGAGCTGGTTCTTCCGTATATTCTTTTCCCAGGAGATACAGCTTTGCTTTTTCTACACTGTAGATAACCAGGCCGGTCTGGAAGAGAATCGTAAGCATCTGGCCGGCTTTGGTTTTGTAAGTGATGCGTATCAGCTTTTCCGCATAGCTGGAATCCGAGAGCTTTTTCATCCATTGATTAATCTCCTCCAGCATTTCGTGCTGTTTTCCGTAGGTCAAGTAGTTGGGACTGGAGACGGAACCAAGATTGTCGGATAGCTTTATGATTTCTAGTTTATGTGCGATGGAATTCAGCTGGCTGTGGTAAGGAGAGGCAGCTGGAAGCAGTTTTACCTGTTCTAAAAGTTTGCTGACCGTCTCCTTGGAAAAATGATGCAGAATCGGAACGGAACGACCGGTGGCATGGTATGTGCCATCGGATGTAATGGCAATCTCTTTTTCCTGTATTAGTGCATTCCACAGATTGTCGAATGCGGTTTTAGTGATATCCATCGGCAGTTTATCACAGTTATCGTCTGTTTTACTATTGTTACCTGGCAGGAAATAGCGATCTTTTAGCAATTTCGCAGTGTCGTGTTTGCGCTGGAGGTTCTGGATAACATTGTATTTTCGTAAAATTTCCTTGGATATCGGTAGGTAGTAAACAGGAGGAGCAGACGGATCTTCTGAGATGAGTGTATAGTAGGCAGTTTTATTTCTGGTTGTGCTTTCCAGTTCAAAACCTCGTTCTTTGAGGCGTTCTATGTAGTTGTAAGTGCTAGCCCGATTGCAGACAAGAAGGTTCTGGATGTCTTTTGCAGACAGTTCCTTTTGTTCATAAAATGCATGAATCAGTGTTTGAAGCTTTTCTTCCACTTTCTTTGATCCCATAAGCAAAATCCTCTCATATGTTTGACTTGATGTGATACTCTGAGTATACCAGATAATGGTGGAAAAGTCTTAAAATGAATATGGAATTTGCAAAAAACTGCTGCCAGAACTGTATGGTACGGAATTTTCAGTCCGGAAAATGCCTGCCTGGAACAGTTGCAGCTGGCGGCTTTATAGCTGGCATAAAATTAAGATACCATAGAGATTTTGCATGAACTGTGCTATCATTATTAAAGATGCAAAATTTTTCGGACATATAACCCAGACGATCCTTTCAGGCCAGTATGTGGTTTACAACGGAAAATATTATGAAGTGCATGAGATTTCTCCGGATTACGGAATTGTGCTGCGCCGTGCCTCTGATCTGTACAGCAGCCGACGGTATTACCGTCAGCTCAGAACCTATCATATGGGTAAAGTAGAACAGAGTGAGATGGTCAGCAGCCGGAATGTGGCAGGCATGAAGCTTATGACAGGCTGCTGTGACTTTTCTGTAGATACGGATGGTTATCTGGATATGCAGGATCTGCATGACTGCAGGACAGCCAGACACGTGGATCTGAGAGAAGATCCGAAGGCCGGATCCTACAGACGAAGCTATCACAATAAGCGGATTCTTACTGTCAAGCTTCCGGATATGGATGAAGATATGCGCTATACGCTGGGGCTTCTATTCTCCGAACTTTTTCGTTCACTGTATCCAGCCGGATGGGCGTATCTGGCTGTTCTCGCGAAAAAACCGGAAGATTTAGAAGAAACATACAGTCTCCTGACTTATGACCTGGAAGAAGAAAACAGTACAGAGAATCTGTACATAGTGGAAGACAGTGAACTTGATCTGGGACTCCTTGACAGTGTGATCCGAAATATGCCGCGTATGATGGAGATACTGGAAAACTATCTTTCCTGGCATCTTGAAAAGTTGGGAGAAGAGGCTGCAGAAGAGGAGAAAGAGCAGACAGAAGGAGAATCAGAAGAGGCAAAAAAAGATCCCTACAGGAAGGAACATTACTTCCTTTTTGGAGGCGAAAAGGTGAGCAGTCATCTGAAGCTTTCGGAGGTACGGGATTATCTAAAGCGCTGCGGCAGCAGAAAAAATCCACTGACCCGTGCGAGAAAACAGGAGCTTATCGATGCCAGGAAGTTCGATCTGCAGGCAGTTAATACCTGTGATTTCTGTGGCCTTCCACTTTCGGAAGTCAGCTATGAGCGTCTGAATGATGGCCGGATCCGATGCAGCGATTGTGCGTCCAGTGCTGTGGAGACCACAGGAGAATTTCAGGAGATATTCCTGCGATGCCTGAAGATGATGGAAATTCTGTATGGAATCAAGATTCACGCACCGATTCAGCTTCATGTGACCAATGCAGAAGAAGTGGCGAAGCAGACAGGAATTGTGTATAAGCCCGGAACGAAGTTTGCAGTTCGTGCAGTGGGCTATGCACAGATGAAAAACGGTATCTGCCGGATTGTAGTGGAAAACGGAAGTCCGCGTCTGGCAGCTATTGAAACCATGGTTCATGAGCTGACTCATATCTGGCAGTATCTGAACTGGAAAGACAGGGAAAAGGCCTGGAATCTGAAAATGGAGAAGAAGGCCTATACGGCAGCTGCCCGGGATATTCTGTATGAAGGAATGGCAATCTGGGTATCTATCCAGTATCTGTATCAGGTGGGAGAATCCAGTTATGCTGCCGGTCTGGAACAGATTCAGATGGCTCGGGATGATGCCAGAGGAGCCGGATTTAGGCTTTATGCAGCACAATATCCATTGGTTAAGGATATGACCGCACTTCGGAAGACTCCATTTACCGAGTATATTCCAGTAGACTTAGAAAAGGTCAAATCAGAAGCACACCGCCTTTTGGGATAACAGCGGAAAGGCTGCTAGGCATGTGTGGGATAACAGCAGCACGGACCGTGGACTGTGCTGCAGGGAAAGGATAAGAACATGAATCAGGATGATTTTTTTGAAAATGAAACGCTGGGAACGGCATTTCTTTTTATCCCGATGGATTTAGACCATGAAACGGCGGAGCAGAAGATGGGCTGTGAAACATTCCGGGAAGAGCTGGAGAAGGGCGATGCGTGGAAACTGAAGGATGATAAGGACAGTAACCGCTATATCTACCGTTATATTACGGACAAGATGGATCTGGGAAATAAAGCGGACTGTCTGTATCTGCACTATTGCCTCGCAGATGAGGCAGCTAGAAAACGCGGCTGGGGTGAGGCTGGAAGGCTCTATCGAATCAAGGATACTGACATCCGGTTTCAGATTCAAACGGTGCATCTGTTCACCTTCAAGACGGAAATAAAGATAGCGGCGATTCAGCTGGAATTTGCCAAGGATGCTCCGCTCTATATTGCAGAAGGCCTGTATTACCTGAAAAAGGTGCATCAGGAAATGCTGATTCCGGATGCTCAGATGGAAGAAACAGAAACTATTCTGGAAGCAGTCCGCGGACTCTTTCCCCCCTGTTTGAAAGAAAAGCTTCGTTTCTTTCCTTATCTGAATGAGGGAATGGAGCGGGCCAATACCATGAGTCTTGCCTTTGAGCCGGAACGGGAAAAATGGAAAGAGCATCTGTATTTTTTGAAAAATGCTTACCGTACTGAGGGATTCTTCTATAACGAGTGGATGGATCAGGAGAATGAGACGCTGTTTACCTCCGGTGACTACGTATGGGGGGTGACCGGGGAAAATCTGGCTTGTCTGGTGCTACAGAAAACAGAACATGTAACGAAACGGTTTCAGAAGCGGTTTCAGGAGGAATATCTGCTGACCTATATCCTTCTGCTGCATCGAAAGTTCGATTTGTATAAGATTCTGACCGATTTCGGCATCGGAGAGCAGAATGATCTGCAGACATTGAAGTCTTATCAGAAGCATCTGAATATCTATCGGACGGATTATGAGTATGAACGGATCACAGAAGTGCCGCAGTATCACAATCTGTATAAAAAAATCGAAGAGAGGATGGAACTGACTGCATTATTTGACGATGTGATGGAACCGGTCAGCGAACTCAGTAGCATGCAGATGGAATGGGCCGAGGAAGTCAGGGCTGAGCAGGAAGGCAAGATGGAGCGGGCATTGGCAGCGCTTTCGTTCTTAGCTATTTTCTCAGCGCTGATTGATGGATGTGACTATCTGCAGACACTGATTGAGGACTTTATGGGCGAGGGTCATCTGAATATTATCGTGCCTCTTCATGTATTGTGCAGTTTTATTATACTGTTTGTGGGGATAAGAGCGCTGATGAATTTCAGAGGAGTTATATTCAAAAAAAGAAAAAAGAACAACAGTAAATAAGCAGAAATGTAAAAGAACCGGGAAATGGTAAATGGATTTTCCTGGTTCTTTCATTTTAGTGGGAATACCTTTGTAAGTGTCCAAAAACGATGAAAACTGCCTGTTACAATATACTCATCAAAGAGATGGAGGTAATGAGTATGAAGAATAAAAAGATGAAAAGCGGTGGACTTTTAACTCTGGCATTCTTAATGGCAGCAGGCAATGTGATGCCGGCATTGGCAGGTTCCTGGCAGCAGGATGCAGCAGGATGGCGTTGGAAAAACGATGACGGATCCTATCATGCAGGCAGTTGGCAGTGGCTGGACGGAAACCGGGATGGTGTATCGGAATGTTACTATTTCGCACCGAATGGCTACATGCTTGCCAATACCGTGACACCGGACGGTTTTCAGGTAAATACAGAAGGTGCCTGGGTGGAGAATGGAACCGTGAAAACCATGGGAACACCGGAAACCGTTACCGTGCCGGAAGGCCGATGGGTGAAGGGAGACGGAGTCAATGCAGGTAAATTGTGGTGGCTGAATCCCAATGGAAGCTATCCGATCCATACCTGGAGGTGGCTGGACGGCAATCAGGATGGTGTGGCAGAATGCTACTATTTCGACGATAATGGCTGGGCTGTCACTTCTGGACTGACACCGGACGGATTCCTGGTAAATGCAGAAGGCGCCTGGGTGGAGAACCAGGTAGTGAAAACGAAAAAAGCAACCAGAGGAGGTGGTGGACCTGCCGGTGTCGGAGGCGGAACATCCGGAAAAACAGGATCCGGCGGAGGCGGTTCTTCATCCGGCGGAGGTTCTCATGGCGGCAGTCACAGATATGAGGATGATGACGATGATGAATGGGATGATTATGCAGATGGATCGGTGTCCGGTTCTGCCAATGATTTCAAGACAGCGAATTTCGGCATGATGACTTCCAGCCAGTGGAAGGAAACAAAAGCCGCTATCGAGAAATTCAAACAGGAATATATTACCGATGGCATGAGTGACATGGAAAAGGAGATTAAGATTATCGAATGGCTGGTGCAGAATTGCCGGTATCAGTCCAAGAGCGACTGGTCCCGCTCTACCGCATACAGCTGTATCATTCTCGGCAAGGCACAGTGTGCCGGATATGCAGATGCATTTCTGCAGACAGCCAAGCTCTGCGGACTGGATGCAAGATATATCCACAATTCCTCCCATGCATGGAATCTGGTTAAGCTGGATGGTGACTGGTATCATGTGGATGTAACCTGGGAGGATCCAATTGGAGGCAATTCCTATGGATTTGGAAATCTCAGAAACAAGTACATCAATCTGACGGATGATAAGATTCGGAACGAGAGATCTCACAAAACCTGGAGTCCGAATTCGCTGAAGGCAACAGGAACGAAATACGGACCGGAGGCAGTTAAGGAGTATCTGATATCTCAGAAACCGGATCATCTGGTCACAACAGAGTACCAGATCAAATATGTAGATGAAAATGGACGCGTTCTGAACGTGGTAAAAGGAACCGGAAGGGCTGGCACCACCGTTACACCGAAAAAGAAAACCTTTGAGGGCTATGAACTTGATCAGGAGATTACGCCGTTTACACTGAATAAAATCAGTTCCCAAAACGTCTTTGAGGTTCGCTATGCAAGATATTATAATTTTACGATAGTTTATCTCTGTACGACAGATGATAAGGTATTGTCTCAGAGCAAAGGGCGTGTGAAAAACGGAAGCATCATCACAACTCCGGTGGAGAAATTTGATGGTCATACACTGGAATCAAATCCGGATCCTAGATTTACGGTGGATAAGGATGTGAAGGTATTTGTATATTATACCCATGAAACAGGTGAGACAGAGAAGCCGGAGGGAACAGAGAAGCCGGAGGGAACAGAGAAGCCGGAGGGAACAGAGAAGCCAGAGGGAACAGAGAATGCAGGAAAAGAGGAGAAAATAGAAGAAACTGAGACCACTGAAAAAAAGGAGGAGACTGAAGAAACAATTACGGAAACAGAAGAGAAGAAGGAAAATGTAGAGAATGAAGCAGGGAATCCGGCAGAGTAAGTGAAACGAAAGGTTATTCTCAAAACATATACAAATTTAGCTATGAAAGGGCCCGGCAGAAGCCGGGTTCTTTTTTGATGTATAAAAATACAGAAGAATGACATAAAATATGTAAATTTTCACTTGGATTTTACGCATTCTATGGTACACTAATATGGTATATCAAAAATGGGAGGAAGACTCAAAAATGAGCAAAAAAGAAGGAAAAGGGTTAAAGTCCTTTAACAAGGGATTCCAAGTGCCTGATACTTACATTATCATCTTTTTAGTAGTTGTTATCGCAGCACTTCTGACATTCCTTGTACCAAAGGGATTTTATGAAACACAGGATATTTCATATATGATCAATGGTGTTGAGAAAACCCGTACAGTAATCAAAGACGGAAGTTTCC